>Ga0228535_1000681_pt1 | contig 82159 bp, 74 predicted proteins | sample SJ1metagenome_FD_168457 | JGI IMG/M metagenome (GOLD analysis project Ga0228535, IMG submission 168457) | Enriched culture of PCE-dechlorinating microbial communities from Ithaca, New York, USA - SJ1 | ecosystem: Engineered > Modeled > Simulated communities (microbial... > Unclassified | place...
CCCAAGGCGTAATCTCTTTGCTGGTGTATGATATATCAAAGTCCATAGGTGTGAGTTTTCTATTGCTACGCATTAGAATTTTGCTCACAAAAATAGTGATTTTTTTCTATTGCGGAATTTGGGTTTAATTGTTTTTTCCATATGTTAATAAATTATATTGTTGAAACACGATCGCTTTGACCTGACCGCTAACTCATTTATACCATCACCTTACACCCAATACAAGTGCATATAGCATGATACCCTATACACAGATTGTACACTTTTAATAATTTTTTTAGGTGTATAATAATTTGCAAACTTAAATAAAAAAATAATAATTCATTAAAAGTATTTATTGTTTTTGCGCAAGAAATTATCCAAGAATTAAACCATATTAACTCTATTGTTTAACTTAAAAAAATGATTTAAAAAACTGTTTCCGTTTACAGGAAGATTTTGCGAATTTTTGAAGTACATTGCGATTAACTTTCCCGATAATTATGCTCTGCTACGATAATTGACATAACGAATGTTCAGCATAATGCAGTCAGAGGATATTGAAAAGATGAAGCGATTTTTGACGCTTTACAATAACGATCAACAGAAGAAAAAGCTTGGTAAATCTATTGAGAGCAAGCAACACTGATATATACGGATTATAAATCAGCATTTGAAAATCAGCGTTATCAGCGTTCCAAAAGATAAAAAAGCTTAGAGTGAAATCAAGATGCTCCCAACAATTCCTTAGCATTTTGCATAGCAGCATCTGTAATATTTTCACCACTAAGCATTGTGGCTATTTCATAAATGCGTTCATTTGCAGATAATTTCTTGATATAGGTTTCAGATTGGACACCTGATTCATCCTTATATACTTTATAATGATGAAATCCCTTAGAAGCTATTTGTGGTAAATGTGTGATGACAATAACCTGCATGGCATTGCTCATACTCAACATTATTTCGCCCATTCTATTTGCTATTTCACCTGAAACGCCGGTATCAATCTCATCAAAAATGATTGTAGGCAGATCTAATTTGTTAGCAATCATAGATTTGATGGTTAGCATTAATCTCGATATTTCACCGCCGGATGCTACTTCTTCAACACGTTGCATATTGCGATTTTTATTTGCTGAAAATAGAAATTCTACCTGATTATTCCCTGTGTCGGTATAAATATCAGTTTGATGCACATTTACTTTAAATTGAACATTTGGCATTCCGAGTAGTGCCAACTTTTCAATCATATAATCCTCGATGACCGGCGTTTGTGATTTCCTCTTAGCAGTCAAGGTATCCGACAATTCTTTCATTTTCACATATCTATCCTCTACCCTATCCTCCAAAAGTTTAATCTCTTCATCAAATGATTCAATGTGCTGCAACTGAGAAGCAAACAATTCTCTTTTAGCAATCAATTCATCAATATTATCAGCTTTAAATTTTTGCATGAGAGTGTAAATTTCGCTCAAGCGATTTTCAACTTCTTCAAGCCGATACGGATTAAACTCTAATGTATCTTGCAGCAAATTAAGTTCTCGAACTAAATCTTTAAGCTCTATGTATGTCGACTGAATTCTATCGAGTTTACTGTTTCCTTCATTTAGATAAGATGCTATTTTCGACAGATAAGAAACTGATTCTTTAACTTTCAGTAATCCACCCTCATCTCCATCCATAAGTTGATTGATACTGTTCAGTCCAAGCTTTATTTCCTCAACATGACTTAAAGTTTCCTGTTCCTGTTCGAGTTCATTCACTTCATGCTCCTGAAGGTTAGCTTCAACTAACTGATTGTGCTGAAATCGTATGAAATCAATTTCAGCAGAAGCTTTTGCTGCATCTTTACGTAATTTTTCTAATGCAGTTACAGAAGTTTTCCACTCCTGAAAAGCTGAACCATAAGATTGAAGCAAAGAAGCATGACCGCCAACTGCATCCACCACTTCCATCTGATAAGATGAGTTTGACAGTAACAGATTTTCATGTTGTGAGTGTATATCTATTAACTTAGAACTTAAATCTTTTAACACGCCAAGCGAAACAGGTGTATCATTGATAAAAGCTCTCGATTTACCATTTGCTGACAATTCACGCCGAATTATGCAAGCTTCACTGTCGTTATCAAGCTCATTTATTTCAAAAAATGAGTGTAAATGCTTATAAGCTGAAATATCAAAAGCAGCTTCAACAATACATTTTTCATCCTCGTTTTGTATTGACTTATTATCCGCACGCTGTCCAAGTATAAGCGATAATGCCCCAAGAATAATTGATTTACCTGCTCCGGTCTCACCTGTAACAACAATTAATTCATGACCGAAATCAATATTAAGTTTTGATATTAAAGCATAGTTTGAAATGTAAATTGACTTCAACATATTGTAAGGTTTATCTTAGAAAAGATTCGTATTTTTCGGTTTGAGTAGGATTGACATCAGACAGGATTTGTAAAACTTCGCGTTTCTCCTTATCTTCTGCACGTTTAAAAATATTTAATATCTCATCTGTTTTAGCATCCAAAAAACTTGTAACAACTATAGCAGAAGGTCGTGAACGATTTGTCTCTCTCAACACTGAAATTCCTGAAGCTATCCTTGCACGTGCATTTGCCATATTAATTGTCATCTCATCAAGTCCGAGCCTGTGATATTCATAAACATAATTACGATGTTTCTTAAAAGCCTCATCAGTTAGATTATTAACCAAAGCATAGCGGTTTTTTGTGCTTTCGAAAGCCCTCCATCCGGGCATATCCACCGACTGAGCAGAATTCACTATCCTTTCAGCCATGTTAAAATAGGGAGTGCCGCCCAAACGAGAATAAGAATCCATATCATATCCAAGAATTATATAGGCATAATATGTTAAAACAGCGGTAAGATTTGAAGTGATAACATTTTCATTAAACTCCAGCACTTCAAACTCTTTATACGAAAACACAAAGGAATTATCTCTGAAATTAAACAAAGTGGTATTGTAAGAAGAGTTGAACACCGGTCGGCGCGACTGCACCTGTATTTCAGCAGTAAAAACGTCATCTTCAAGCTTTGCAACAACTATGTTTATATTACACTCAATTCGCTCATTCTCAGAATATGATAAATCCGTCCACTTCCGATTGTTCATAAAATCAGAAGCTGATTTTTCCAATGTAGTAAATATCGATTTATTAGAACCTTGAATCATATCTGAATTTACCTTCAGATTACAATTCAATTCTTGAGCTAATAAACCATGCCCTATTAATAGCATGAAAGTCAACAGATATTTTATTTGATTTACCACCATTTTATTTAATAAATTCTTCTACAAATATTATTAAAAGATTAATGTATTGATTTCTTTAATAATATCTTCAGCAACATCAAGTTTACTCTTTAGTTCATAATCTTTTCTCATTCCCGAACGATGAATAATAGTAACCTTATTAGTATCGAAACCAAAGCCTGTATTAGGATCACGCAAAGAATTAAGCACAATAAAATCGAAATTCTTTCTTTCCATCTTGTTTATGGCATTCTCAATTTCATGATCTGATTCTAAAGCGAAACCAACCAAGAACTGTTCATGTTTCTTCGTTTTACCCAATTCAGCGGCTATATCAAAAGTAGGTTTCAATTCAATCACAAAATTCTCTTTACCTCTTTTCACTTTTAATTTTTCTTGCTTAACAGGAGCGAAATCGGCAACGGCAGCAACAAGAATAGCACCGTCCATTTCAGGAAATTTGCTACTTACAATCTTATGCATTTCTTCTGCTGAAGTAACATTTATCCTATCAATATTTCTGTAAGACGTACTTAAACTTACCGGTCCGCAAACCAAAGTAACCTCTGCTCCTCTCCTGATACAGTTTTCAGCCAAAGCAAAACCCATTTTTCCTGAAGAATGATTACCAATAAAACGTACAGGATCTATAATTTCGTATGTCGGTCCGGCTGTTATAAGAATTTTTTTACCTTTCATATCCTGAGGATAGAAATAATCGTTGATATAGCGCACTATAACTTCAGGTTCTTCCATTCTGCCCTTACCTTCTAAACCACTTGCCAACTCACCTACTGTTGGTTCGATTATATAATTCCCAAATGAGCGTAAAGTATTAATATTCTGCTTGGTTGTTGGATGTACGAACATATCTAAATCCATAGAAGGAGCAACAAATACCGGACATCTTGCCGATAAATAGGTAGTTAGCAACAAGTTATCTGCTACGCCTGTAGCCATTTTCGCAATAGTATTTGCTGTTGCAGGTGCTATTAGGAAAGCATCAGCCCACAAACCTAAATCAACATGACTATTCCAACTACCATTTTCAGGATTGAAAAAATCAATTAAAACAGGATTTTTAGAAAGTGTAGCCATAGTCAATGGTGTAATAAACTCCTTTGCTAATGGTGTCATAACCACCTTTACTTGAGCACCTTTTTGGATAAGCTGGCGAACTATCATTCCTGTTTTATAAGCTGCTATCCCTCCGGTAACACCAACAATTATTTTTTTCCCTTTCAACATAAATGGTAATTTTTAAAAATCAATAGTATGCAAATTTACATGATTTTTTCAAAAAACCATGATAAAAGAAAAGGTCATGATGAATTGTTCGAGAAAAGAACATTCATTATGACCTTAAAATGCTTAATGTGAGAGTAATTTATTTCATTTTATCCTTTAACGGATTTCTATAATAAATTTTGTCTTCGATAAACTCTTGAGTTGCTAATAATACAGCTTTCGGTAGTTTTTCAAAATACTTTGACATTTCAATTTGTTCACGATTTTCAAAAACCTCTTCAATATTCTCAGATGAATGATTGAAATCTTGAAGTTTATTATCAATTTCAGATTTTATTTCGGCACTTATCTGATTTGAACGTTTTCCAATAACCATAACGGTTTCATACACATTACCTATTTCTGCACTTAAGACATTCATATCACGAGAAATAGTACTTGACGGAGCATTGTTTTTTTTGAAATCCATATATATATGTTTTTATTCTTTTACAACTTTCTTAGCTTCGTTAAAAATTTTTGAAGCTTCTTTATTATATTTTCCTTGTGGAAACTCATTAGTATAGTTATAATACTCATCGATTGTATCTCTGTATCTGTCAGTCTTCTTATCTTCCACACTCATCAGAGCCTGTTGATATTTAGACTGTAGAATAACATAAGATAATTCTTCACGATAATTATTTGAAGGATAGTTTTTTAAAGCATTCTGTGCAACTATGATAGATGACAAATAATTATTACCCAAATAACTACCAAGATTATAATATAACTTGGCACTTAAAAGTTCTTTTAACACCAATTTATTCTTTAATTCGTCGAGTAGCTTATTTGCTTCAGGCACCCTTTCGCTATCGGGATGGACATCTATAAACTCCTGAAGTGCATTAATTGCATCGTGTGTTGCAGTTTGATCCAAACGGGCATCAGGAGAATCTTTGTAATAACAATATCCAATCATATACCTAGCCTCTGTGATATATGTACCCTTTGGATATGTTTTTACGTAAGTTTTATAATATTCAATTGCTGTGAAATAATCTTTTTGCCCCATATATGAGCGTGCCAAATACACAAGAACTTTTTCAGATCTTTCCGTTCCTCTATAATACTTTGATATTTCATCGAATAAAGTTGAAGCACGCATAAAATCATTTTTCTCAAAATAATAAACGGCTTTATCATACTTGACTTCAGGATCATTACTCTTCAGGACTTTTTGATATTCACTGCATGATACCGAAAAAAATAAAACTAATATGGCTACTATGTATGTTCTCATAAAAAAACGGACTGCAAAAGTAATTATTTTTAATTGATAAATAAAATTATTTGATATTATTCGTTAAAGTATTTTTCAAAATTATCGGTATAAACTACTTGATACTTACCTTCATTGTCTGAATAAATTAAATAACATTCAAGATCAGGTGTACGCCTACAGACCGCTAAACTACTATCTACACCTAAAACCATAAATGCAGTAGCATATGCATCGGCTCTCATACAAGTCGGTGCTATTACAGTTACACTTAATAAATTATGATCGACAGGAAAGCCTGTTTTTGGATTTATTGTATGAGCATATTTTTTACCATCTTTATAATAATATTGTCGATAATTTCCTGATGTTGCTAATCCACAATCAGTTATAGCAAGTGTAGTCTGTAATTCATGCCCGACATTCAGAAATTCATCCATAGGCTTATCTATACCAATGACCCATTTTTCACCTTTTGGATTTAGACCTTTACATGCAATCTCTCCCCCTATTTCAACCATATAATTATCACAATCGTTCGCTTCCAATAAGTCTCCAATAACATCAGAAGATAAACCTTTGGCTATTGCACTTGCATCAAGCATAATCCTTTCATCCTGCTTGAAAATCTGATTATTTTTCAACGAAACCTTCTGATAGCCAATATAAGGAAGAATAGATTTTACATCCGGTTCTTGTTTTCGTTCTTGATTTCCGAAGCCAAACCCCCAAGCATTTACTAAAGGAGCAACCGTAATATCAAATGCACCGTTTGTATTTTCTGAAACTGAGATTGCTTCATAGAACATTGTATTAAAGAAAGTGTCAGTTTGAACATCAGCTTCATTATTGTTAATCTTCGAAATTATTGAGTTAGGATTGAAAGTCGATAAAGATATATCAAATTTATGCATCTCATTCTTAATCAAATCATGTAAGTCTTTACCTTCTGGTTGTAAATAAGTTACATGATAATAAGTGCCGAATATAGCTCCACTGTTTTTAATATATTCAGGTTTATTTTGACATGCAAACAAAAAACCTGTTAATAAATATATAATAAATAGTTTGATTTTCATATATAATATAATGTGATAATATGCTAATATGATTAATGTGCTAATTTGTCAATTTGGTCTATAGTCTATGGTCTATGGTCAAAACACTCTAAACTCCAAACTATTGACTATTGACTATTGACTATTGACTATTGACTATTCACCAATCACCAATCACCAATCACTAAACATTAATCTCCTGCCCCTAATATTCTCCTCAACTTTACCATTATTGTAAGCTAACTTACCATTCACCCATGTTTTAACAATAGAATGTTTAAACACATCTCCTTCGAAAGGTGACCACCCACATTTGGACAAGATAATATCTTTGGTAACGTGTGTTTGAACTGCGGGATTTATCAAAACTAAGTCGGCATAATAGCCCGATTTAATATAACCTCGTTTCTCAACCCTAAATAAATCAGCAGGCGCATGACACATCTTTTTTACGATTTGCTCTATGGTAAAAGTACCATTTTCAACCATTTCAAGCATTGCTAAGAACGAAAATTGCAGTAACGGTCCGCCCGAAGCAGCTTTGAAACAATTACCTTTTTTTTCACTTTCAAGATGTGGTGCATGATCGGTTGCAACAACATCTATCAAATCATTTTTTAAAGCTTCTATCAATTTCAGCTTATCATTTTCCGATTTAATAGCAGGATTCCACTTGATTTTATTGCCATATTTCGCATAATCTTTATCAGAAAACCACAAATGATGCACACAAGCCTCAGCAGTTATCTTTTTATCCTTTAAAGGTAATTTATTATTAAACAACTCTATTTCACGAGCAGTTGATAAATGCAATATATGTAGTCGAGCATTATATTTTGTAGCAAGTTCGACTGCAAATGAAGATGATTTATAGCAAGCTTCAGCATCTCGTATCAGCGGATGAAATTGCACAGGGAGATTATCACCGTATTGTTCGATATACTTTAATTTATTCTTCTGAATAGTATCCTCATCTTCGCAATGTGTAGCAATCAGAAAAGGGATCTCAGCAAAAATACGACTTAAAGTTTCCCTGTTATCAACAAGCATATTTCCTGTTGAAGATCCCATAAATACCTTAACACCACAGGTTTGAGAAGGTTTTAATTTTCTTAGCTCATCGATATTATCATTAGTCGCTCCCATATAAAAAGCATAGTTAGCTAATGATTTTTCAGCACCAATCAAATACTTGTTTTCCAACTCCTGAATTGTAGTTGTCTGAGGATTGGTATTCGGCATTTCCATAAATGAAGTAACTCCACCTGCAACAGCAGCCATAGATTCAGTGTGAATATCAGCCTTATGAGTAAGACCCGGTTCTCTAAAATGAACTTGGTCATCGATTACTCCAGGCATCAAAATCATACCTGTAGCATCAATAGCTTCATCGACTATCGTATTGTCCGGAATAGCATTACCTGAATATACTTCTTTAATGTATTCATCTTCAATCAGGACAGAGCCAACAAAACGTTGACCTTCATTTATTATTTCAGCATTTTTTATTAAAATAGACATATTTGTTTTTTAGGATACCTTCTACTCCAACTTTCAATTTTGAGTTTAATTACACCAAAAAATGCTTCGCCAAAAATTCCTCCACTCATTTTGGATGTACCTAATTCCCTGTTAATAAATATAATTGGCACTTCTTTTAAAATAAAGCCACACTTATAAGCAGTAAATTTCATTTCAACCTGAAATGCATAACCTTTAAATCTTATCTTATCCAATTCTATTGTTTCCAAAACTTCTCTTCTGTAGCATTTAAAACCGGCTGTTGTGTCGGCTACTTTCATTCCAAGTATAAATCTGACATATTTTGAGGCAAAATACGACATTAACACCCTACTCATAGGCCAATTTACAACATTGACACCACTGATATACCGAGAGCCGATTGCTACATCTGCCCCTTCAGAACTGCATGCATAATGTAACTTTATCAAATCATGTGGGTTATGAGAAAAATCGGCATCCATTTCGAAAACATATTCGTAATCACGTTCCAATGCCCATTTAAAACCTGCAATATATGCTGTTCCTAAGCCTAATTTGCCTTTTCTTTCTACCATATGTAGACTTGCTTCAAACTCCTTTTGCAAGTTTTTTACTATAGAAGCTGTTCCATCAGGCGAGCCATCATCAATAATCAATACATGAAAATCGAGAGGTAAAGCAAAGACAGTACGGATAATGTTTTCAATATTCTCTTTCTCGTTATAAGTAGGGATAATAACAATGTTTTTAGACATCTTGATTTTAATATTTAACAAGCAATCATATAGATTATCTGTCGATTAATAATTAATTATTCCAACACAAACAATTCAGTAGGCTCAAACCTGTCGAGTGTTATTAACTGTAAATCTTTCCCAATATGTATTTTAGCCATTTCTAAATAACCCTTTACAGTTGAATATGCTATCTCGGGACGATTATTTTCATTACTTAAATGACAAAGAAACACCATTTCAAGATGTTGCTGATAATTATCTGCTAAAAACTTTCCTGTCTGATCGTTACTTAAATGCCCTGTATTAGCACGTATTCTTCTTTTTAAGTCGGCAGGATATTTACCGTTTTCGAGCATTTTTTCATCATAATTTGCTTCCATAATCATATAATTGGCATTTCTGAGATGAAAAGATGCCTCTTCGCCCACAAAGCCTAAATCTGTAGCAACAACAAACTTTTTCCCTAAATATTCAATGGCATATCCGACACTATCGGTAGCATCATGTGAGACATTAAAAGATGTAATTTGAAAATCTGCTATGTTAATTGTTTCTCCTTTTTCTATATATCTTATGCTCCCATTTAACTTTTCAGTAACACAATAACTTTTATTGATACCCTCATGAGTTTTACGTGTTGCATATACAGGAATGTGATGTATCTCACCCAAAGAACCTACTGCCCTTATATGATCAGCATGATCGTGTGTAACAAAAATCCCCCATATATCTTTAAAATCCAAACCTATAGCTCTTAAATTTTTCCTTATTGTTCTTACACCTATTCCGGCATCAATCAAAATACCTTTGGAAGCATTCCCCAGAAAATAACAATTACCGCTACTGCCACTCGCAAAACTTTGAAAACGTAATTTATGCATATCACCCTTTTTATCATCCAAATTCATGCAAAGGTATGATTTATAAACTAAATTATTGTAATTTTGTGCGACTTTATAATAAAAAAACTGTTAATATTTAGCATGATTATCCTTCATATCGAGACTTCTACCCATATATGTTCAATCGTTATAAGCGAAGACGAAAGCTGTATATTCAAAAAGGAAGATTTTCAAGGAATGAATCATGCTGCTTTGTTAAGCGTGTTTATTCAAGAGGGATTTGATTTCTTGGAGCAAAATAATAAAAAATTAGATGCTGTAGCTGTTAGTTTTGGTCCCGGTTCATACACAGGTTTACGAATCGGTTTGTCGACTGCCAAAGGTTTATGTTTCGGTCTCGACATTCCATTAATATCTGTAAGCACACTTGAAATTATGATGCTTGCAGCAAAAAACATAGCTAACTCAGATAGTTTTTCGTTTTTTGTTCCTATGATAGATGCTCGTAGAATGGAGGTATATGACGCTGTATATGACAATAATGGCGTACTAATCAGACAACCGGAAGCTACTATAATCGATCGCTACTCATATTCGCAATTCGAAGCAAAAGGTAAAATTTGCTTCTTTGGAAATGGTTCTGATAAATGTAAATCGATATTGAGTTTTGAAAATGTTGTTTTCATTGAAAATATTCATCCTCTTGCTGAAAGCATGATAAATCCTGCCGTAAAGAAATACATTAATCAGGAATTCGAAAATGTAGCTTATTGTGAACCATTCTATTTGAAAGAGTTTCAGGCAACAATACCTAAGAATAAAGTGTTAGGTACTGATAAAAATTTATAGTTACCTCAATTTATCAATTACTTCTTGAGCCATTGTATCCATACGTGAAAATCCAAACCATCTTACATCTCAAACACATCTCCTCTCGCAGGTATTTCAACATTTCTAAAGCCCTCTATTTCAAGCTGTTCACGATAGAATTGTTGTGCCTCATATTCTCCGTGCACTAAAAATGTCTTTTTGACTTCTTCATGATCCTGACAATTAAGAAAGTCTATCATTTCACTATAATCTCCATGTCCGGAAAAGGCTTCAATTCGTTCTATAGTTGCTTTCACAGGATGCATTTCACCAAAAATTGATATTTCTTTTAATCTCGGAACTTGAATTCTTGCTCCCAGAGATGTCGGCGAACAATAACCAATTATGAGAATAGTATTAGCCGAATTTGATATATTATTGGCTATATGATGCTTAATACGTCCTGCTTCAGCCATTCCCGAAGATGAAATAATAATACAAGGTTTATAGTAGCTGTTCAATGCTTTCGACTCTTCAACATCTTTAATATAATGAAGAGAACTAAATCCAAATGGGTCATTATCATATTTTAATACTGATTTTACTGAATCATTCATGCCATCAATATGCAATCTGAAAACATCAGTGGCATTAACTGATAGTGGACTGTCGACAAAAACCTCAATCTTAGGAAGTTTACCTTCATTATAGAGATTATTCAATAAGAATACTAGCTCTTGTGTACGACCAACCGAAAAAGATGGTATTATCAACTTCCCTCTATTATCCACACAAGTTTTCTTAACAATTCCAAGTAATCTGTCCTCTACTTCTTTTTGAGGTTCGTGCAGCTTATTTCCATATGTAGATTCAGCAATTAGGAAATCACATTGAGGAAATGGTAAAGGCGGAATTAACAAGCTATTACGTGACCTTCCAATATCTCCGGTAAATGCAATCTTTTTCTTAATACCATCTTCAATTATTTCAAGATTTACAACCGCACTGCCTAACATATGTCCGGAGTTCGTAAATTTAACATTGATTCTGTCATTTATGTAAAACCGTCGATTATAAGCAACACTGATAAATAATTCTAATGATTTTTCAGCATCTTCTACATTGTAAATCGGAGATACGATTGGGAGTCCCTGCCTAACTCTTTTCTTATTAAACCACTTAGTATCTAATTCCTGAATAAATCCACTGTCGGGCAACATAATCGAACATAAATCCCTTGTAGCACTCGTACATATCACCGAACCTCTAAAACCTCGTTTATACATATAAGGAATCAATCCTGTATGATCGATATGTGCATGTGAAAGTATTATATGGTGTATTTCCTCGGGCTCAAATCCTAAATCACGGTTCATTGCATCTGTTTCCATACCTTTTCCTTGAAACATACCGCAATCTAAAAGAATTTTCTTCCCATCATTAGTTATTATAAGATGTTTGCTTCCTGTAACTTCCCGTGCTGCTCCTAAAAATTTAATTTGCATAATATTTATCTTTCTTGATGTATCTTATTTTTCTAAATCTGCAAATTTAATTGTTTTTTGAAACCTATGCTATCTTTTAACCATTTTTTAATAGATGTAATCTGAAATAGATTTATTATCTTTGAAAGCTTTTTACAAAACTATTTTTATAATTACATTTTTCTTATAATTACATATGTATGAATGAATTATTTCAAAACCGTCATATTGGGATAACACAAAAAGATCAGGAAGCCATGCTTAAAACAATTAAGGTGGATTCTTTGGATGAACTGATATCGCAGACTATTCCTGAGAATATCCTTTTGAAGAAGTCTTTAGATTTACCGGAACCCATGACTGAAAAGCAATATTTGGATCATATACATGAATTGGGTTCTAAAAATTTATTATACACATCATACATAGGCAGAGGATGGTATGATACAGTATTACCGGCTGTTATTCAGCGTAATATCTTTGAAAATCCTTCATGGTATACTTCATACACACCATATCAGGCTGAAATTTCACAAGGCAGACTCGAAGCACTTCTCAACTTTCAAACCGCAGTTTGTGAGCTGACAGGAATGCCAATCTCTAATGCTTCCTTGCTTGACGAGGCAACCGCTGCTGCTGAGGCTGCTACAATGATGTATAATCTTCGCAGTAGAGATCAAATTAAGGAAAATGTAAGTAAACTGTTTGTTGATCGTAATGTTTTTCCTCAAACATTGGCTGTATTAAAAACACGCACTAAAGTACAGGATATCGAGTTAGTCATTGGAGATTACGATGAAATTAATCTTACTGAAGAATATTTCGGAGCAATAGTTCAATTTCCTAATGCTGATGGCAATATTTACGATTATAGAGATTTTATAGATGCAGCACATGATAAAAATATTAAGGTTTCCGTTGCTGCCGATATCTTAAGTCTTGCTTTGTTGACACCTCCCGGAGAATGGGGTGCTGATATTGTTTTTGGCTCAACTCAACGCTGGGGTATACCAATGAATTACGGTGGACCATCAGCCGCATATTTTGCTTGTAGAGAGGAATATAAGCGAGAAATTCCAGGTAGAATTATTGGGGTAAGTAAAGATGTAAATGGTAAAACCGCCTTGCGAATGGCTTTGCAAACACGCGAACAGCATATTAAACGTGAAAAAGCTACTTCAAATATATGTACTGCTCAGGCTTTATTAGCAACTATGGCAGGGATGTACACTGTTTATCATGGTGCAGAAGGTATAAAAAATATTGCATTACGTATTCATAGTATTGCAAATTATATCAGCGAATTATTACCGATTTACGGATTTTCACAAACTAACAATCAGTTTTTCGACACATTACGTATAGTTTTGCCTGAAAATGTAAAACAGGAAGATTTTAAGAAAATAGCTTTAAATTATGAGGTTAATTTCCATTATTTTGAAAATGGTAATATAGGTTTAAGTATAGATGAAACTACTGATATAGAAAAGATTAATACATTAATCGAAATTTTTGCTGAAGCTGTGGGAAATACACCTGTTTATGTATCAGAAGATCAAATTGAATTATTTGTGTCATTCGATGAAACATTAGAGAGAAAAACTGACTTTTTATCTCAGGATGTGTTCAATCTTTATCGTAGCGAAACAGAATTGATGCGTTATATAAAAAGGTTGGAAAGAAAAGATATATCTTTAACTCATTCGATGATTTCTCTCGGTTCATGTACGATGAAATTAAACGCTGCATCTGAAATGCTTTCGTTGAGTATGCCTCAATTTAATGGTATTCATCCACTTACACCAAAAGATCAAACTGAGGGTTATAATGAATTAATAGAAAATTTAGAGCAATATCTATCTACTATAACCGGATTAGCTACATGCAGTTTACAGCCTAATTCAGGTGCAGCAGGTGAATTTACCGGTTTATTAACAATACGGGAATATTTTGCTTCGAAGGGAGAAACTCAGCGGGATACCGTTCTAATTCCTTCATCTGCACATGGAACCAATCCTGCAAGTGCAGCTCAGGCAGGCTTGAATATAATTGTAACAAAATGTGACGAAAACGGCAATGTTGATATTGCTGACTGGAAAGAAAAAGCTATTCAATATAAAGATGTTTTGCTTGGTTGTATGATTACTTACCCATCGACACACGGAATTTTCGAAGAGAACATCCGTGAGATTTGCAGTGTAATTCATCAGTACGGCGGACAAGTTTATATGGATGGTGCAAATATGAATGCTCAAGTCGGCATGACTAATCCCGGCACAATCGGAGCTGATGTGTGTCATCTCAATTTACACAAAACTTTCGCTATACCACATGGTGGCGGCGGACCGGGTGTCGGACCAATATGTGTAGCTGAACATTTGAAAGAATTTTTACCGGACAAGGCATTTGGACGAAATACTGTATCGGCTGCACCATACGGAAGTGCAGGTGTCCTACCGATTACATACGGATATATACGAATGCTTGGAGAAGCCGGTTTAAAACTATCTTCACAAATTGCAATTTTAAATGCTAATTATTTAGCTGCTTTGTTGGATGAAAGTTACGGTGTTCTCTATAAAGGAAGTAAAGGACGTGTTGGTCATGAGTTAATTTTAGATTGTAGAAACTTTAAAAACAATTCCGGAGTAAACGAAACCGACATAGCTAAAAGACTTATAGATTACGGCTTCCACGCTCCCACTCTCTCCTTCCCTGTACATGGAACTTTAATGATCGAACCAACAGAAAGCGAGTCATTAGCCGAATTAGACAGATTTAGCGAAACAATGCTACAAATCTTCAAAGAAATTAAAGAGATTGAAAGTGGTGAAGCTGATAAAATTGATAATGTATTAAAAAACTCACCTCATCCGGAATATGAAATTACGGCTGACGAATGGAATCATAAATATTCACGTTCAAAAGCTGCATATCCTCTTGAGTGGGTTAAATTGAACAAATTTTGGATAAATGTAGGCAGAGTAGACAATGCATATGGTGATAGAAACTTAGTATGCACTTGTGCGCCAACATCTGAATGGCAATGATTAACTGTTAAATATTGTAACAAAAAACTCAAATATTGAAAATTGAAATGCTTTTTTATCATTGTACATGAATTAAAAGTATCTTTGTCATCTCAAATAAAATTATATGTTAGAAGCAATTATAATATCATCAATATTATTATTTATAGGAGTCCTTTTGTTAGGTATAAGAATTTTCTTTGTTAAAGGAGGAACTTTCCCAAACATACACATCGGAGGCAATAAAGCATTAAAAGACAGAGGCATAGCCTGTGCCACTACTCAGGATAGAGAAGCTCAGAAAATCAATAAAAAACAATCTGCCACACAAATGGTAGATGATATGCTAAAGAATTTTTAAACATCAACAATTTTTATGAAAAACGTTTTACTCATTTCAAATGCAATTTTGATAGTTGCCGTTGTAGTATTATTCATTTTAGTTTTAGGAAATAAAACAAACCACAAAGCAAATGGGATATTTTCAGGACATGATTCCATATCAAGCGTGAGTTTACCAATAGCATATGTAAATGTAGACTCATTATTACTTAATTATCAGCTTGCAAAAGAATCCAATGAGGCTTTAATGAAGAAACAAGAAGATTCTCGTTTAGATTTGAATGTGAAAGCTCGTCAGTTGCAAAATGAAATGGCTGAATTTCAGCGCAAATTAGATAATAATGCTTTTTTAAGTAGAGAGAGAGCTGAACAAGAGCATGCGAGATTAATGCGTAAAGAACAAGACTTACAACAACTCAATGGTAAGCTATCTCAAGAGCTCATGGACGCACAACAAAAGGTAAATGAAGAATTAAGAGATTCAGTTTATACCTTTTTGAAAAACTACAACAAAAAGAAAAAGTACGAAATGATTTTGAGTAATACTGCCAGTGATAATATTTTACTTGCTAATGACTCATACGATATCACAAAAGAAATTACTGATATTTTAAACAAAAGATACGGTAAAAAGAAATAATGTTTTTAATGATAGATAATAAAAAAGTCCACTAATATTGTGGACTTTTTTTAGCTTAATACTTCAATCTACTTTGAATACGATTTCTTTACAAACGCATTTTTCTGTAGATAATCAAAACTATATTTCACACTTTCCAGTGGTTTATAATCGTAATGTTCAACTTCTACAATCATATATTTTGTACCTGCGACATTCGCATGATTATAGATTGCATCAAATCCAACCATTCCACTTTGTCCAAGTTCTTTATCATCCTTTATATGTAGAGTTAAAAAACGACCGGGATATTTTTTGAAATAATCAACCGGACTTTTTCCTCCTCTTACCACCCAATACACATCCATTTGGAAGAAAACCTTATCAGGATCGGTATTTTTAAGCATATAATCATACATTATTTCATTTTCAACTTTCTCAAATTCAAATGCATGGTTATGATAGCCAAAACGTAGACCTGCCTTATTACATCTCTCGCCGATTTGATTGTAATAATCGCAATATGCTCTTAAGTCTTTTAAAGATTTAAATAGAGGCATTGCAGGAACAACCATATATTTCATACCTGCATCTTTATGTGCTTTAATCGCAGTATCCCACCAATTCCACACATCATTCCAGTCAGTTTCAGCAATATTGTTGTTTAGCCCTTTATTTATATGAGAAGATAGAACTTGCATACCTCTTGATTCAACTTCTTTTTTAAATTCTTCTGGTGATAAATTATAAAATTTACCATTATTATAATTAGCTGCCTCAACACCAGTATATCCAATTTTTGCTATCTCATCTAAAGTAGACTTAAAGTCTTTATTGATATCATCTCTTACGGAATACAACTGAATAAACACTTCTTTATTCTTAGTCTTCCCCCCTGCCATTACTAAAACACTTATCAGCAAGGCAGTAACTATTATTAAATTCTTTTTTAACATTCTCTTTATATTTGATTATTAATGTATAATTAAAAAGCACATTAGAATGCATGTTGCTTAACAAACAAGAAACTAATGTGCTAATTTTTAAACTGCCATATACCCCACAGGGGTATTATTATGCATAACCGTATGCAAGCAAAGCGCAGCTTACGGATGAGGAAGCTTACGGTAAGACTATTCTAAAACCTTAATCTTTATGTTTCTAAACCAAACATCATCACCATGATCCTGGAATCCGATATAACCTTCTTGATTTTCTCCACCGGCATTGATGAAATCTTCCCATCCTTTAAACTTACTATTGTCCACCATATTTTTCCAATCATCTGTCCATAAGTGATATTCAAGAACATTTTCGCCATTTTGCATGTGAATAACAGTACCTTTATAAACGATGATACCACCTGTATTCCACTCTCCAAAAGGATTTGAGTTTTGTGGAACTGCCGGAATCAAATCATATAAAGATGCAGACATGCGATTACCATTTTTACCTAAACGAGCATCCAAATGATTTACATTGTCCAAAATTTGATATTCAGGAGATGATTTCCAAATAGGTTGACCTTCTTTTTCTTGGGATAAATAGAAAACACCGCTATTACCGCCTTTTGAAACTTTCCATTCAAACGTTAGTTCGAAATTTTTAAATTTTCTGTCAAAGATAATATCACCACCATCTTTGTTGCCGGCTTCACCCTGACCGGAACCGCTAATTTTCAAGGCACCATCTTCAATCGACCATGCACCCGGAACGTCAGTGCGGCCATAACCACGCCAACCATCTAAGCTTGTTCCATCGAACATAGTAATCCATTCACTGTTTTCTGCTTTAGCTTCACTTTTTTTGCTTTTTTCTTTTGAAGCACTACCACAAGCAACTATACTCATACTTGCGAAAATTATTGTTAAAAAATAAAACGTTTTTTTCATAATGATATTTTATTAATTGATTATTAAAAATTATGGCATATCAGGTAATTTCCAACCTTCACGATATGTGTGTTTAATAAGCTCATTTGCAAAAGCAATTGCATTTGTCGGCTCTGTCATAGTCTTATTAAATGTTGGATGACCATCTTTAATACTGAAACCATCTTGGATCATAGTGCGAATAGTAGCATTTTCCGGAATATTAGTAAAACGCATATTCGGTCCATCCCAATGCAGCTCTTGATTTAATCCTTGTAAACGAACTCCAAGCACACCCATTACAACCATTTCATTAAATGGTCCGGCTTCGCTAAATGGAGATGCAGTTTCTACACGGCTTTCAGGACTTTCTTTACATGCACGCACCCAATCCATTTGATGAGATTCGGTAATAACACGCGTTCTTTGAGGAACTTCAGGATTACGACCGGAAACCAACCAAGGATTAACTCCATAACATCCACATATCAATGTGTCTTTTGTTCCATGGAAAATTACTCCACCACCGGCATCATTTAAGTTTTTACCTGCCGGTACCCCCGCAGGACGCATTGGTTGAAGACCTCCATCATACCAATAAACTTCAACTTCCGGCATTCCTACTTTAGGCATATTATCACGTGCTGGGAATACATATTTTACCATTTGGGCATTAGGAGCACTTTCTGTCAATAAAGATGTAGAGCTACCTTGAACTTTGGTAGGATAACCTAAATTTAAACCTTTAAATACAGGATGTAAAATATGGCAAGCCATATCGCCAAGAGCACCTGTACCAAAATCCCACCATCCACGGAAATTCCAAGGAGTATAGATATGATTAAAAGGTCTCATCTTAGCAGGTCCTATAAATAAATCCCAATTAAATGTATCGGGAATCGGATCAACTTGAGTAGGTCTTTCTAAACCTTGTGGCCAGATTGGGCGATCGGTAAATGCCTCAACTTTAGTCACTTCACCAATTTCACCATTCCAAATCCATTCACATACTTTACGAACACCTTCTGCTGAAGAACCCTGATTACCCATTTGTGTTGCAAGTTTGTGTTTTTTTGCCAAATTAGTCAGCAATCTTGATTCATAAACTGTATGAGTTAATGGTTTTTCCACATATACATGTTTTCCCATTGTCATAGCATCGGCAGCTACAATAGCATGAGTATGGTCGGCTGTTGCAACCATAACTGCGTCAATGCTTTTTCCAATTTCGTCATACATTTGACGATAATCATAATACTTTTTCGCACCGGGAAAATGATCGAATACACGTGCACTGTATTTCCAGTCAACATCACAAAGCCCTACTATATTTTGACTCTGCAAATCTTTTAAGACTTGGAAACCACGACCACCTACTCCAACACCTGCAATATTAAGTTTATCGCTTGGAGCAACTTTGTTTACTTTCTTTCCTAAAACAGACGAAGGCACAACAGTCAGACCAACTGCGGAAATTGCACTCGCTTTTAGGAACTTTCTTCTTGACATTTCTGATGACATAAGATTGTTTTTAAATGATTAATAATTAATATGTTTTTTAATTAGTGAATAGTAATTAGTGATTAGTAAATAGTTATTAGTAAATAGTAATTTGTAAATAGTAAATAGTCTATAATCACCAATAACTAATTACCAATTACCAATAACTTCTTTCATCCTCTCGTAATCACCTGCTTATCAGCATCCCAATACATTGTTCTACCTTCCAAGTAAGCTCTCGTGCCCATATGAGCCGCCATTGCTTCTTCAAAAGCTTCTTTTATTCCACACGAAGGCTGTTTTTTCTGACGGATACATTCAATCCACTCGCGAAGATGCAGATAAGTTGTATTATAACGCTTCCCTTCGACATAAGAGAAAAGCAATCCTCGTTCTGCAAAATACATTTCAGTTGCCGACGATAAAGCATCGATACTTTTGCCTGATGCATAACGATAGAATGGCTCTCCTGCCTTAATAATCCCTTGTTGAATCTTCTCTCTATATAACTCCGATTGCGGATCTATTGTAACATTTAACGTACTTCCAAGCTCAATTGTCGCATCAGTTGCCATAATTTTCCTTGGACGATTATATTGACTTGCTAATGTAGCTGTATAAAGCATAGTCATATCTCTATCAGGAAATTCAAAAGTAGTCTGCAAAACATCAGGTACAGTACGACCATCTTTAAAGAAGTAGACACCTCCTGAAGATGTTGCAGAAGCAGGAATACCTAAGTCGAGCATATGATTCATAGCATCGTATTCGTGAGTAAGTAAATCACCACTCAAGCCTGTACTATAATCCCACCAGCATCTCCAACGGAAGAAACGCTCAAGACTAAATTTGTCACGAGAGTCCGGACCAACATATTTTGTCGCACCGACAGAAGTCATATAATCGAGATATTCTTTTATACGTACAGGATTTCCTTCAAATTGTTTCCAGTCGATTGTTGATGGATTAGCCTCAGGATGAATACTATAAACCCATGCACCATTCGGATCATTCCTATTAGTGCTTACTTCGGCAAGAGTAACCTTTCCAATCAAACCTTTTTTAATAATTTCTTTTGCACGATGATTGATTTCAATTTGTCTCCCTTGATGACCTAATTGAAATATCACATTACTTTTCTTAACTGCATCTGCTACTAAATATGTTTCAGGAACAGTCCATGTTAGTGGTTTTTCTACATATACGTGTTTACCTGCATTTACAGCATCAATAACCATTGTACCGTGCCAGTGATCCGGCGTTGCAATTATTACAGCATCGATATCCTTAGCAGCTAACAAGTCTTTATAATTTTCATAAATCACCGGTAGGTTTGCAAATTTACCTTCTGAACCTTCTCTATTTTTATTAGCTCCGGCAGTTGCAGCTTCTTTAGCATACACATCAAAAATGTCACATACGCCATTTACTACAATATTTAAATCCTCTTGTTCAAGAAAATCTTTATATCTGGTATTTTGTACATCCTGTTTTGCTAAATCTTTGAGATGATCAATATGTTGAGGAGTTGCAAAGCCGAGTGCCTGCATCAACTGTGACCCTCTAATTCCAAATCCAATAATTCCAAGTCGTATTGTTTGACCGTCAGGCTGACGATCCATGACTGTAGGGGTAGTTTCAAAAGCAAAAATATTACCTACCCTCTTATTTCGGTATTCCTGATTTTTCTTCTTAATCACGCCATAAGCCATTGCTCCGATTACAGGTATTGTAGCTAAGGTTTTTAACGCTTCTCTTCTGCCGTTTTTTGGTACATTCAAATGAGAATTTTGGTTCTCATTTTCATTATTTACAATTTCTTTATCTGACATTTTATTACTATTACTTATAATATATCCAGTTTGTTATTTTTTACATTTTCTAAAAATCCATCTATCGAGCCCAATCAATTTAGATGTAGGGAATAACATCAAAACGGCTATTGCACCTAACATTATTAAATTTTTATCAACCCACATATATGAACCTTCGGGTCGGATTAAATAATGAACATCAAGCATAGGAGGATGGGACAAATAATATAAACTTAGTAAACCTATGGCTCCAATATTGGCAAATTGCACAAAACAACCTAAAATCATGCATAATCCAATAATAGTAAGTCCATACATATTAATTGCATTAACAGTTGACATAACCCAAGCATTATCTGTTAACATCGTAAAAAACGGAGCAAACCATCCTTGAGAATCACGTAGATAAGCATAAGACGTCCAATTTGGTGTCATTATCTTAGTCAGTCCTTCATACATAAAGTACCACCCTATTAAAACTCTTAAAACTACTAACCATGTCAGTTGTCCACGCGTATAGATATTCTTTGTCGTCATTAATTATTTTTTGTATTTATATATTACGTTCTAAAAGTCATCATTAACACTACTAAAGCATAAATTAGAATTATTGCCATCCATAAAGTTGTTCCGTCAAACATAGAATAAGTTGCGAGTATCAGCAGTAGACTCATCATAATATTTATCCTGAACAAACGTTTCTGTCTGAAATCCGTGTTTGCTTCTTTGAAAATTCGAAACAAATTAAAAACAACGACTAATAATGCACCTAAACCAAACAAATATTTAAAAACCGATAAATCAAAAAAATGACCAACCGATCCAATTATAACCAATACTATACCGGTTGCATTTAAATATTGTAATGTATTTTTATTCGTATTTAGCAATTTATTAAAAGTCATGCTTAAAAATTCTTATTTTAAAACAAACACATCTTCATTGTCATTTTTCATATGATACTTTTCTCTTGCATACTTCTCTAAGAAGACAGTATCGCTATTTAACTTATAAATCGTATTTTTATTGTTCTCAATTTCATCTAAATAAAACTGATACTCCATCTCTAATTTTTTAATTTCAACAGCTCTTTTACGTTTCTCAATCCAATTATATTCGTCGAAAAAAGTAATATAGACTAAGAAACCAATTATTACTATAGAATATTTATTCAATAATATTAGACGTATGAACTTTAAAAAACCACTAAACTTAATTTGCATTTTTTCAAATTATTTCAAACTCGACAAAGATAATCAATTCTAATAAGAAAATTTTCAACAAGTAGCTTTTTTATTCTAATATATTGCTAATAATTGTTATTTTTGCAAATTAAAGAAGATTATTATTCATGGAAAATTTCATAGTATCTGCAAGAAAATACAGACCAACTACCTTTGATTCAGTTGTTGGACAGTCATCGCTAACAAAAACACTCAAAAACGCAATACAAAATAAACAATTAGCACATGCATATTTGTTTTGCGGACCGCGTGGTGTAGGTAAGACAACTTGTGCACGTATTTTTGCAAAAACAATAAACTGTCAGAATCTTTCATCTGAAGGTGAAGCATGTAATCAGTGTGAGTCGTGCGTGTCGTTCAATGAGCAAAGGTCTTTCAATATACACGAACTTGATGCTGCTTCCAATAATGGGGTCGATGATATAAGATCGCTTATCGACCAAGTTAGAATTCCACCACAAATAGGAAAATACAGTGTATATATTATAGATGAGGTACATATGTTATCTCAAGGGGCTTTTAATGCTTTTCTGAAAACGCTTGAAGAACCTCCTGCACATGCAATATTTATTCTTGCTACAACAGAGAAACATAAAATCTTGCCTACTATTCTTTCTCGATGTCAAATTTATGATTTTAATAGAATTACTGTAGCTGATACTGTAAATCATCTTAAATATGTGGCTCAAAAAGAAAATGTCAATATAGATGATAACGCTCTAAACATAATTGCACAAAAAAGTGATGGCGGTATGCGTGATGCACTGTCTATCTTCGACCAATTGGTTAGTTTCTGTGGTGATACAATTAATTATCAAGATGTTATAACAAATCTTAATGTTTTAGATTATGATTTTTATTTCCGTTTAGTTGATGCTTTTCTTCGTTCTGATGTTAGCAATGCACTATTGATATTTAATGAGGTTTTAAACAAAGGTTTTGATGCTCATCATTTTGTAACAGGATTAAGCACACATTTTCGCGATTTATTAGTTTGTAAAGATCCTCAAACGGTCATTTTGATGGAAGTTGGTGCCGATATTGGTAAAAAATATCAGGAACAGGCAAAAGCTTGTCCTGTCGATTTTCTATTTATGGCTCTAAAATTAAATAATGATTGTGATCTGAATTATAGAAACAGTCAGAATAAACGTTTATTAGTCGAACTTACTTTGATTAGGATTTCTCAAATCTTAATCGAAAAAAAAAACTCAATAACTGAGAAAGAATCTAAGCCGGAGCTGAAATCAATAGTACAAGCTACAGATAAAAAGGATAGTCCGGCTGCTGCTCCTACCCCACAAACTCCGTCAGTTGCAAATACCGGAATATCAACTGCTAATCAGAAACAGGTTGTGAGTGGGTCGGTGAGTCAAAGTGAGACTGCAAAGACTAATCGTCCGGTGTCAATTTCAATTTCCAACATATTAAATAAACCATCGGAACAAAAGAAGGAAGAGCCGATTGCAGTAGAGCCTGTTATTACTGAAAACGAGCTATATACACTTGATAAACTTGAACAAGCTTGGAAAAATTACAGTCGTAATATCCCTAAAAAAGCAAATATTGTGAGTTATATTAATATGAATATTCCTAAGCAAATAGCTGAACACACATATGAACTAACTTTCAGCAATGTATATCAGGAAAACGATTTCAAAAAGGAATTAAATAATATTAGCAATCATATTCGTAACGAATTAAAAAACTCTTCGATTACATTTGTTACTAAGACTATCGAAGTAACTGAGAAAAGAACAAAGAAAAATCCTGAAGAAATTTACAAAGAGATGGCAGAGAAAAACCCTGCATTGAGTCTGTTAAAGAAAAACTTGAATTTGGAAATTGACTGAGGATACATTATATTCATAGCTCACCAGTCAAGGTCATTTTTATTTACTATTTACAGAATTACAATTTACGATTTTATATATCAACAAGATTGTTACAAATATATTCAAAGCATTTTTCCTATTTTTTTTGGTACTCTAAATTATCCATTGTAAGATACCAGATACCTCCCGACATCGTTGGTGCTTCGTTGATAATTAATTTCTTAAATCCAATTTTCAGGATTGAATCATTCAATACGAAAGGACCATTATAGCTTATAGCTGTGTACGAATTTCCCGAACTTTTCCGCTCTTCGTAAAAGCTTCTTCCACCAACAGTTACTTCTAATGTGCGTTTTAAATCTGCATCGACATTGGTCCATACACCGATGAAATCTGCATGTTCAGCAATGTTGCTTTTCTCACAACTTAAAAATAAAAATGCTGTTAATACGATTAATAGAGTTTTTTTCATGTCATAAAATATTAAAAATTTATACTTAAATTATCTCTTGCTTCCTGTAGTAAGCGGAATTAATTCCTTTCCGTTTTGAACCGAAACTTACGTAAAAAATACCGGTACGGTTATATTACTTTATAAACACATTAGTACTATCTGGCTTTAGACTGAATTGTTTAAAATGTAGTGTGTCATTATAGTAATCAATACTGCCATCAGCAAATCTTGTCTCTTGAAATAAAATGGTTGTGTCGTTTAATATGATACCTTGTGAAAACATTTCTGAAAAATAAAGTGCTCCGGACAAAATGGCTAATCCATTGACATATATTGAATCTTCTTTAATTAAATATAGTCCCCATTGGGGTTTTGAGCTACCAACTAATTCTCCAGATTTAATTTGATCCTCAAAAGATTCCAGTGAATCTAACCATCCTGAAAACAGAACAATACCATTTTGAAAATAAATATCTATACCAACACCATCAGATTTAATATAATAGTAACCATCTAATCTGATTTTATCAGTTGTGTTCGGAGTTTTTACAAACGAAAGTTCGTCATCCTTTCTGAATAGACCTTCACAGCCAACAAATACCAATAATATTTGTAATATAAGAATTATCTTTTTCATTCGATTTTAGTATAATGATTAAAAATAAAACTCCCGATACCATTTGCCCGGTCTGTCCAATTTTCTAAACCTTGGTGTTGAAAACCAGTGATCATGTGACCAATTCTGGGTCCTGTCACGTATTGTTTCACTGTTGTAACCTATACGTAGAGGACCTATCTTATAATACATGCTACTTAATAAACACATTAGTACTATCTGGTTTTGGACTGAACTTTCGATAGTGATAAATCTGATTGATAGTTTTTGGTTTACCACCCTTGCCCGTGGAACTTATATCTTTAATAACGTGTATTATCGAATCATTCGCAATTCCTCCGATCAAAGTAAACATGTAAGAGTTAAACCATCCATATGATTTAGGTCTTTCTATTTTTATGGAATCATTCTCAATATTAAAAATCCCCCAGGCTGCTGGTACATCTTTTATATAGTTGTAGAATTCTTTCTTTTTAAGTAGCGCTTCCATTTCTTCTTTTTCACCTCCACCGGCAATAATAGCAATACCATTTTTGTATAAAAACAGAACATCTAAGTATTTGCTATTTATAGAGTCAAACTTACTTGCATAGGTATAATAATATCCATTTGTTTCTAATTGGCTTTCCCAATATGAAGTTCTGATTAATGTGTATTTTTCATCTTGAAAAATATCTTTGCAACCAATTGTCATTAATAACAATGAAAAAAGGACGATCTTGTTAATTTTATTCATCACTAATTAAATTAAAATACAAATTTCCAATACCATCTATCCGGATGTTTCTTTTTATCAATAGGAAACCTTGGTGTAGAAAACCAGTGATCATGTGCCCAATTAGCTGGATTCCGTCGTTTCCCTCACGGATCGTAAGCGTAGCGCTCTACAACGGTTCCCGATTCATCTGTGTTTCTTCATTTTTTTGCTTGACCAAAAAAACGAAGCAAAAAAAGTCAAGACTGCGCCTGCTTCGCTCAAAAAATTAGCGTTCGTTCGGCTAAATCGTCCAAACTCGCAAGCTTTGCTTGCTCAAACAAGGACTACTCTTAACGCCTCACTCTCTTATTTTTTGGCTCATCAGTCAAGGTCATTTTTATTTACGATTGACGAAATTAACATTGACAATTTATATATCTACAAAATGTTGTAGTACCGTCACTGCGTTCTATGTAAATTGCTCTGCTAAGATAATGGATTTTTTTGAAGTCGGGACGTGTACTTATCCCTGCTACAACACAAAATAAGCTCCGATAGAATAAGTCAAAATAACCGGAGTTTGCACTGCTGTAGCCGGAAAAGCAGGTCCACGATCAAGTATGTACCCCAAGCCTAATTGAGCAGTGAACCATTTCTTGCCACGAAAAACATAACTCGGACCTAACATACTTTGTGTAAAGCCTGCACCCAAGCCCTGATGCCAATAAGACAAGGAAAGAAATGAACTGCGGATACCAGGTTTTAGATGATAATTTATCCCAAAACTATAACTAATAAATCCTGCTCCCAATTGTAATCCTACACGAGGAGATAATAATGTTTCAAAATCAGCTCCTATCAATCCTCCACCACCATTTAAGACCCCGACACTCAAACTGGTACGTTCTAAATTGTTAGCTCCTGTAATTTCCTGTGATGGTGAAGTCTGAGCGTTGCCTAATATATAAGCTGCTGATACAATGATTAAGATAAGTACTCGTTTCATAAAATAGTTGTTTTGTTAATATACTTTTGATTATTCATTTGAATTACATGTTGCTTTCCAATATGGGAGTGCCCAAATACTTCTACAGTAATAGATACCTTTGCTCATTACCACACATTTTTCCTCTTTCTTTGATATTCCAAGTCATTCATGATCAGATACCAAGCACCATCTACCTTGGTTGGTACTTGATTGATAGTCAGTGTTTTGAACCCAATTTTCAAGGTAGAGCCTTCCAACACAAATATACCTTTAAAACTTAGGGTAGTTGACGTATTACCTTTATCCGTACGTTCTTCGTAAGAGCTGAATCCGATAGCGTCTATCTCTAAGGTACGTGTTACATTACCTGTTTCATTCACCCATACACCTACATAATCTTGATATAAATCAATGTTGCTTGGCTCACAACTCCATAATAAAAGTACCGTTAATACGATAAAAAAAGTCTTTTTCATGTTATGTGTTATTTAAAAGTTTGTATCTGTAATTATCTCATTACTCAATTCTACATTCTATATTTTACATTCCCTGTCACTCACTTAATAAATACATTCGTACTATCGGGTTTGGGACTGAATGGGCGAAAGTGATAGGTGGTTTCTCCATTCCAAATATCATTGGTTTGAGAATCTATTATTTTTGTTATTGTATAGGTTGTATCATTCTCAATAACACCATAAGAGGTTATAACAGGGTGTATCCCCATTGTCGATCCTCCCCAGCTTTGAGTAATAATCTTTTGATTGTCTACCAGATAAATTCCCCAGCATATTTTATCTTTTTTCATTAGTTCAATCCATTCATTCGAGTGAGCACGACTGTCCCAATAATCAATATCTTGAATCTTATTACCATCTCCATTCATGTAAAACAAAACGCCATTCTCATAAAAGAAAACTATAGAGATTATGCGTCCATCAATAGCTGAAATGTGATAATAATATCCATCTATCCGTAATTCTGTACCGTTATATGCTTTTCTTTCAAGAGTCAGTTTATCATCAGAAAACAGTTCATTACAACATGCACCAATTAACATAATTATTGAAATAGTGATGATTAAACTTTTAAATGTTGCTTTCATATTATTTATTTTACGTATTACCATAATGTGCTACCAAGTCCGGTTCCAACATACCAATAGAAGCGAGTAGGTCTGTTTAATACTCGAAAATAAGGATCGTTTGTGCGTTTGTGGATTAAATCGTTTTGGATAAATCCTCTTGTTTTTTCTGAATTAATACCAATACGTAGGTGATCAAGTCCAATATAGAAAGCACTGAATCGGTATTTGTCAGGATTACTATTCTCTGTTTCAACATAGGTATTATGTCCATCGATCTCTTTGATTCCGTCAGGATTGTATCGATCTGGCGCTCCCGTAAACATATTTAATCCAAGGTTAAAAGGACCTGCGTTTATCTGTACTGCTGCCGTTCGGAAACGATCACCATTGCCTTTAGGTACACCCGGAAGATCAATACCAAACATATAATCGTTTTCGTACTGTAAATTAAAAAGGGGATTACCAACAGAAATTTTGTTGGTGGTCTGAGACACTTCTCCACTATCGAAAGTCGTACCCGAAAAGCTGACACTACCCGGTATGCCAAATAAGTATCCGTTAACCGACCATTCACCTCCTTCCATAGTAATTACCCCTTTATAACTATCATCATAATACTGCGTGTAGTACGTTTGTCCATAATGATACCGATAACTCAAGGGAAGTATCTTTGGAACACCTACAGAAACTTCGTAGCCTATATGTTTCACATCACTCCCTATTCCCCAGTTAATTTTTATTGCTACGGGCGAAATAATTTTTTGAGCTTCATACCCCGAATTAGTAAAAAACAGCCAATAGAGTAGAATGAGCTCCCCACTCGGATCAGTATATTTAAACGGATTTCCATAAGCATACGCATATCGGTTATAGTTCAACCAATTATCAGGTGCTTGCACAAACGGATCAGGACTAAAGAACATTGCCGTTAATGGGTCATACACCCGTCCATTCATGTTGATAATACCAAACGCATCCAAGTGCTCATGTCCGGTGTAACCCCGATTCACAATCCAAGTAGTGCGGCTATCGTCCTGTGTCCAATTGGCAGGATTTCGCCTTTTTCCCCACGGATCGTAAGCGTAGCGCTCTACAACTGTTCCCGATTCGTTCGTAAGTGCAATGAGTGAACCCAAGTAATCGGTATAAGCATAGTAAAAGCTGCTCGTACCGTTGCTGCGTTCAATATAAATTGCTCCGCTAAGATAATGGATTTTTTCGGTAATACCGTTAGTGTGGTCTGTTTTTTCTTCGTAATCTCCCAAATAATATCTTGTTTCTTTACTTACATTGTTTTCTTTGTGTATTGACATCCTTCGCTGGTCGTCAATGCCGTAAGTGAGGGTGTAGTGTTTATTGCCTTCGGTCAGGGTCTTGATTTTCTTGAAGTCGGTGTAAGTAACATTTAATTCATTGGTTGGGAAGTTAGCCGGTACACCTGTAATGGAAGTCAGGGCGTGGGGTTTACCGTTTTCTTCTCCATAATTCATCGTATAATTACCTATATCGCTTTTGGCCTGGATATTTCCTGTAGAACTATGATACGTAATGGAATCCTTCATGAAGCCGTTTATAGTCCAACTAACCAAACGATTTTGGGTATCGTAGGTAAAGTGTTCTGTTTGTAAATTGCTTGGGATACTATCTTTTCGATGAATCAAATTTCCTTCTTCGTTAAACCCATACATCAAATTCAACACTCCCAAAGCAGAGCTAAAAGAGGGTAAACCTCTGCCGTCAAATTCATAAGTAGTAATCTTCGTACCTTTCTTTTCCTGGGTAAGTTGTCCACGTGCATTCTCTTCTATAGCTTCCCAAACAAGCCGGCTCTGTTTGTCGGTAATCTTAGTCAAATAGCCGTTGGCATCATAATGGTTTACTGTATAGTACCCCGAAGGAAAGATTTCTTTTTTTACTCTTCCTAATGCATCATATTCTGTTTCCTTATTAAAAATTTTAGAACCTACTTCTTCACGTATATTCGTTACCCTATCGAAATCGTCATAACTAAAGGTTTGTTTGTGCTGTCCGACAATTTCGATACTGCTAATTCTGTTTTGGGTGTCGTAACCATATCTCGTAATTTCTCCATCACGGTTAATGCTGTTTAATCTGCCGGTTGAGGACTCCATGTCGTTGGTTGTAATAACCCAGGATGCATCATATATTTTTTGCTTTTCTTCAACCAATTCTCCAAAGCCGTTATATGTAGTTTCTATCACTCCGGCATCGGGATCGGTTAATTTAGTACGTTTGCCCTGCAGGTTGTATTCCATCAAGAGGGCTTGTCCACCTTCGGGTGTAGCTGTTTTAGTGAGTCCGGACGGATAATAGGTGTAAGAAACCGTCTTTCCGTTTACAGTGCTGGATTCCACAAATCCCGAATTGTTCAGGGTGGTTGTTTTTCTTCCTTCGGGAGTTTTAATAGTAGTGGACAACCCCTCGTAAACCGTGGTATCCCTTCCCATAGGCGTAGTTACCAAAGTAGCTCTGCCATAGGCATCATAAGTATTGTATGTGGCAGCCCAGGTTTTGGCATCTCCTTCAAAATAGGGTTCTGATATTCTATATACTCTTCCCTTATTTTGACCGGAGGTATAGTATTCTGTATCTGTCAATATCTTTTTGTTATTCAGCCCGTAAGTGTCTTTTCGTATTTCACGTCCCAAGGCATCAAACCAAGTCATTATGGGAGCACTTCCAGAGACTTGCGTATAGCTGTAATAAATTGCACCTGTGGGACCACTGCCTCCTGCCCATTGCAACACCTGTGTTTTTCGATTGCCATCGGGATACTTGGTTTCTTTTAACCTGCCAAAACCGTCGTAGGTATAATACGTGGTCTTGCCTTTGATGGTTTCGCTGTTAAGCAGTCCGCGCATCTCATCCCAATCGTAGGTGGTTGTTTCTCCCATCACATTGGTTTTGGAAGTAACAAAACGACCTTTGGATGTTCCACTTGGAGTGTAAGTCATCGATGAGCTTCTTGTTCTCTCAACTCCGGTTGCATCTTTTGCCTTTACTGCTATGGTTTGGGGCTGTCCGAAATTATTAAAATTTGTATACTCCGTTGTAACTTTATACTCGGTACTGTTAGGATTAACGATTTCCTTAGTGAGATTTCCCTTATTATCGTACTCATACTTTATTTTTATTGTGTCGGATTGTCCGGCGTAGGTGGTCGTTGTAATAATACTATCCGGCTTATTCAGACACCATGCTCCTTTTTGGACATATGCAATGGTTTGCGTTTCATGTAATCCACCTTTAGTGGTTTGGATGGTTCGCGCATTGCCGTAATTATCAAAGTTGGATACTGTTTTTGTTTCTGACAGTCCGGTGAGATGATCGGTTGTTGTCTGGGAGGAAACGTAAGGAAAGATGCGTTTTCCGCCTAAAGAGGTGACATTGTTTGTAAAGGAGGTTGTCGAAATTATTGAACCAGTCGTGGTTTTAACTGTTTGTTGAACCGGATAGATGTTATAATATGTAGAGTTGTAACCCATCGTATTTTCATAAACAATTCCTTTAACAACATCTGTCGTCTTGACTTTTTCAAATCCGAGAAATCCTTTTCCTTGTTTATGTATCCTGGCATTTTCATACTGTTGATTAGTTTGAAATAAAATTGAATTATTTCCTTGTTGATAAGAATTCACTATTTTCAGATTTCCTTTTAAACGACTGACAGGAAACGTGTATGAGCTAGTGTTAGTATATACTCCCGCATTACTTGTATTTGAATAGTCAATTCTATTTTGCAGACTTGCTCCATCAGTAATTATCTTTACTAATAAACTTTCATCTCCTGTATCAAATAGATTCAAATCCATTCTTGTTCCTCCCTGATTAATATAGTAATTTATCAGCATATCTTCCCTACCATCACCATTGAAATCTGCATTATGAATATTGTTCAGATAATTCAAAGTATAGTAATTGTATGTAGTGTTATGAATTTTAACCTTAAATTCATTACCATCACTAAACCCTGTTCTAAATTGTAACTTTACAGATGAGTTTGCTTGTGATAATGCTACCACAAAAAACGTAGTATCATTATAACTTGCTTCAGGATAAACTAAACAAGAAAAATCGCTTTTTCCATCCGCATTAAAATCACCTATAAATAATTTAGCTATATGTTTCTGCATCCATGGTATAACAACAGCTTCGAAACCGTTACCTGTTGCATACTGAACCGCAGTTTCATTGTAGTCGCTCCCATAACTTACTTTCTGTGTCAACAAATCAGTTTTCCCATCACCATTGAAATCCCCGAAGTAAACACCAGTATTGTTATTTGGATATGGACCACTATCAATTTGTGTAAAGGCATTTCCACTCAGGTTGTAAATACGATACCCACCGGCATCCATGACAAAAACGTCGGTTTTCCCGTCGCCATTAAAATCCAATTGATATTTACTGTTTGGAAACCAGTTGAGCAAATCAGTTCCCCATGTAATGCCCCCCGTAGCAAAAAAACCATCAATACCTATTACTGTTGAATTATATTCTAATAATAGTTCATCCTTCCCATCTCCATTAAAATCACCAACCATGGCTCTTTCTTCACTCCCTCCAGCTCCTAATCTGCAATTATGTGTAAATACGGCTCCATCAAAGGTGACAATATCATATTCATAAAGTCCAGCCTGCAAAGGAGGTAGCCCTACCCTGTAATATGCAAAATCACCGTATCCATCACCATTGAAGTCACCAGTTAATACATGCTTTATCTGTTTATTTTGGTATGATGTATAGGTACTATGTTTCGTGAATCCGCCTGACGTATTTCCAAAATATATATCCACTGATGTTGCATTAGGCGCCAGGGTAATAAAATCCATTCTTCCATCTGCGTTAAAATCGTAGTAATAAAACGAATGGGACGCAGAATTGTTAAAATTACTGATAGTTTTGTATTGGTTTTGATAGCTGGTAACCGGTGTACCCCAAAGAATTTCAGTATCATTATTTTTAGTGTTATCTCCGGAAAACAACGATATTTTATCTATTTTACTATACAATGAATCGGCTACATGACTTATCTCATATCTTTTATGAATGTATGTACTCGTTTTGACGAGGATTGTTTTTAATAGCTTGGTTTGTGATATTTTTTTTCCTGCTATATAACTTGTTTGTGAATCGAAACGGTTAGCCTGATATACAAACTCTATTATATTTACTGGACTGACTCCTGCCGAAGCGTTGCCCGTATATTGAATGCTGTTGAGCCAGTATTCACCTTTGGTGTTATTTTCACCATAATTATAAATCATGTAATTACCGTTGGCATCCGTAACTTTTCTTAAGAGCCATGTCAGCGCAACAGAGCTTCCCTGAGCTTCTATGTGTGAATCGGCTGATGAACCGTATTCCATGGTCAGCCCTTCTTTGGTTTTAACCTCAAAACAAAGGTATCCGTTGATGGTTTTGCAGGTAATCTTGCTGAATGATTCCAATTCTGTTCTATATTCAGCATTGCTGCTTAAATTAGTACCACTGATTCTGATTAACCGCTGTCCGTCTAACATCAGGTTATCATCGCCTGTCAACTGAACTGCTGCTATTGCATTGTCGTGGTAAAGCGTTTTTCCCGTTCTTGTTATCGCCGACACCCCGCTCAAATTCCATCCCCAGCCGGCAATACCGTTGCCTGCCTGACTGTTGTACACCAATGCAATGCTCGGCTGCATACCGTTTATTCCCGGCGGACATTCTATGGGGATGGTGTAGGTGGCTGCACCGGTGGGGCTTACGGCAAACTGTCCGGGGATGCTTCCTACCACCGCTCCCTGCTCAGGATCAGTGGTAATCTGTCCGTTGGGCAGGATATAGGTGTTTTCGGTAGGTGGAAATAACAATCCGGCATCAATCTTTGCCGTAAAGGTATTATTTCCGGATGCACTGTATGTAAATCCTGGCTTCAGAACTATTTTGTCACGGGCAACATAAGTTTTCGTGGCTCCACTTTCGTTGGTTTGCAGGGTGTGGATGGTTTGCGGCTCCTGTGCCTGTGTTATCTGTACCATAAGCACAAATACCGAGAGCTGGAATAAGACATGGTATTTATATGAATGTGGCATAATTGTCATATTTAATGATGTTGTTTTTCAATTAAACATAATAAGTTTCAAAAAACTGTCAGAGGGTAGTGATATTAGTTTTTTATCTTTTTTCCAATAATCTTATCTTTTCATTCTGCTGGTCAATCTGCTTTTGTTGCTCGATAATATATAAGGTCAGTTCTTCCACTTTTTGCTAAAGCATATTCTGCATCTCACCCATGCTCAGTCCGTTTTCTTCAACCTCATTTGCCGAAGGGATACCGGGCAAATGGCTGTTGGCGTGTACAAATTGTTCTAATTCATGCAGAGGTCGAAGTCGGTAATCGGATTTAAAGACAAAGTCGGGCCAACTGCCCTGCTGACTGATAACGACTTCCTCGGCAATTATTTTTCCTGCAACAGCAAGCTTGTAATCTGAGGGTACCTGTGTTGTGCCTACGCCCAACTTACCTCCACTTATTAAAATAGAACCCTCATGGTTCAGAATGATTTGCTTACTCCAATCCCATTCATTTGTATTGCTGATTTTCGGAGCGATAAATATTTTGGGAGGATCATTAGGTAGCCAATATTGAGTATGAAACACAAATTGATTATTACCTGCACCTAAAAAAAAATTGTTACTGGTTTTCAAACTACCTCCATTTATTTCTACATCTCCTCCGTTAAAGTAACCTGCCCATTTCTTGTCGGTAGCTCCTGAAACAGTAGAGTATATTCCATATACATTACCGGTCGAATTCGATGCCGAAGAATATAAACCATACATATTTAGATTGTTTCCAGTACCTATTGCTGTAGAATATATACCATAAGCTGAACGATTTGTGCTTGTACTTGCCAAATGAATTCCATATTGCCCTGTGTTAGAGATGTTGAGACTCCCTGCATTTGATGCGTTTTGTCCCATGCGCGTATTACCTAACACAAAAAGATTTTTATTAACAAATACATTATCATTAACTGTTGTTTCTATCAAACTTCCTTCCGAAAACGAAGCTGCTAAACCATCATAATAATTTCCACCATAGCCACTATTTATCCTAAATCTGACCTTTGCTTTTCATGTAGGTAATACTGTAGAGACACTACCCATTTCTGTTCCGGTAAGGGTTAGCATCATATATTCCTCTCCGTTCGCTGTAACAGCATATATATCTACATAATCAGTATTGCTGACAATATCAATTTCATAATTTATCTTGACAGGTTTAAGTGAGCCTGTATTTATATTCCATATTATTGTTTTCACACCACTATAATCTGTTCCTGTTGCAGAAAAAGTGCCTGTCGGACTGTTTAAATTATAGGTCTGAGCTGATGTGTTGATACCGATTAGCATCAAAGCATTAACAAATAACACTTTACATATTGTTCTTTTCATATACGTTAGATTTATTTAAATTTACGTTCTTCAGTTTTTGTTTTTAATAGATTTCGCTGCTCCTGTCGCAATACACTATCTAAAGATACAATGTATACCTCATTGCTAAGTTTTTTGATAGAATACTGTTGCTGTCTGTCTTTTATCGACTTAGACTGCTCACGGTCATTATAAAGTTTGCGTAGCAGCTTGGTTACTTCAACTTCTTGTACGTAGGTTAGTTCAATATCTCTTTTCAGATTATCGAGCTGTTGAGCTACAAATGTATCTTCTACTATTTGCTTGGTACCTCCGGCTTTACTGGTGGAATCTTGTGCTACCAGATTAACACCTACAAAGATTACATATAAAAGCATAACGCTTAGTTGTTGTAGTGTTTTCATAAAATATTTTTTTAATGTTTAGAAAATTCAGTGGTTGATTAGTTACGACCAAATTGTAAATAGTAAATCCTTAAATCGTAAATCAATTTAGTTTTTCACGACCTTAAACTCCCTACGCTGTTCTCCTGCCTGTACAAGCAGGATATACCAGCCTTCGGGATAGACGGTCATATCAATGGGGTTGATACCTTGATGTGCTTTTGCATGATAAAGCCTGATGCCCTGTCCGCTGAAAAGAATAAGGTCTATATTTTCATCCCAATCACCACCGGTAATTTCAACACCTAAGGCTCCTTTGGTGGGATTAGGATATACACGGATGGTTCTTTCCGCAAGCATATCATCAACAGCTATGCTGTCGGGCGGATGCTGCTTGACACTTTGTGGTGGGGGAAGGGTTACTACTTTGCGAGAAATACGGTTGCCTGCAACATCATAATCATAGCTGATTTTTGTGCATTGGCATGAAAGTTTACTGCCAAACAAATCAATAAAACAAACGGCAGATTTAATCCTTTAACGTGATGCTTTTCCATAAGATTTTAAATTAGAAATTTTATGATAGTTTCAGGCTGCAATATTATATGAAATATTTTATTAAAACAATAGAAAATTTCACCAAAATTTCACCAAAGTTTCACCAAAGTTTCATAAAAGTTTTATCAAAGTTTTATCAAAACTCTAACATAATCGTTAATTTATGCAATATCAACTGGAAATGTGTTAGGATATAATAAAATACGGAAATGATAGGCCATTTACTTATTGACTATTTACTATAGACTATTGACCATAGACAAAAATTAAACTTACTAAAAGTCAAAACAAACTTATAGCATCACTTTTTCCAAAATATAGGAGTGAAAATTACTAAAACGGTAAATATTTCTAATCTTCCTATCATCATTACAATAGCAAGAAACCATTTAGCAAAAACTGATAGACCTGAGAAGTTTGCAGCCGGACCAATATCTCCTAAACCAGGCCCAACATCACTTATACATGTTACCATACCACTTAAAGACTCTAAAAAACCTAATCCTGAAAATGTAAGGATAACGGTGCCTGCTGCAATTACTAACAAATATAAAATTATGAATGCAAGCACACGGGTAATAACATCTTCTCGAACTATCTGATTATTATACTTAACTGGAATAACAGCATTTGGGTGAATAATTCTTTTAAACTCATAATAAGAATATTTAAGTATGAGAAGAACACGAATTTGTTTCATTCCACCTGCTGTTGAACCTGCTGATGCACCGATTAGCATAATTAAAATAACCAAAATCCAAATTACCTGACTGAATAAAGTATAATCAATTGTAACAAAACCGGTAGTTGTCATTAACGAAACAACAGTAAACAAACTATCCCTGAAAATTTTCTCTATTTCCTGAAAAGAAATTATCTTAGAAAAATCAAGTATTGATAATACTATTAAAAGAGTAAATACTATTGTTGTTAAAGAATAAAACCTTAACTCCTCATTTTCTTTAAACTTATTAAATTTACCTTTAAAAAGAAAGTAAAACAATGAAAAGTTAGCACCGGCTAAAAACATAAAAATAATTATAATATACTGTATCAGAGGAGAATCCCAATAGCCGATACTTGCTTGTTTAGTCGAAAAACCACCTGTTGCAATAGTTGCAAACGAATGATTTAAAGCATCAAACCAATCCATGCCGGCAAACATCAATAATATCATCTCCGAAACAGTCATAACTACATAAACAAGCAGTAGCCGTTTAGCAGTTTCACTCATTTTTGGATGAATTTTATCCTTAGTAGGACCTGTTGCTTCGGCTGAGAATAGCTGAACAGATGAAAACCCAAACACAGGTAATAAAGCAATAGAAATTACGATTATTCCCAACCCCCCAATCCAATGTGTAAGACTACGCCAATATAATATACTTTTAGGTAATGATTCAATATCATTTAATATAGAAGCTCCTGTTGTTGTAAATCCAGACATAGTTTCGAAAAAACCATCAGTAACTGAAGTAATACTACCACTAAACAAGTATGGTAATAAGCCAACAAATGAAAAAAACAGCCATGTTGATGTTACAATTAACGAACCTTCTCTTTTCCCGATATTTGGAGAGGCATTTCTTCCAATAAATATAAAAAAGACACCAAAAAGAAAAGTTATTCCGGAAGACATCAAAAAAGACGAAATAACTGTTTCCTTATATATTAAGGCAACAATTACTGATGTCAGCATAAAAAAACTCTCAAAAAGCAATAAAGCTCCGATAATTCTTATTATAAGTTTATGATTGAAATCTCTGAACATTAATTAAAATAATTTTCAATCTTACGAATTGCAGATGCTACACAGAAACAAATAACATGATCGTCAGGTTCAATAATTGAATCACCAGCAACAATATAGCCTTCACCATTACGAACATATCCTCCGATATTTACCTTTTCAGGCAATTTCAAATCTTTAATCTTAGATTTGGTTATTTTAGATCCTTGTTTAGCTTTAAATTCTACTACCTCAGCATCAGCCGAAGTTAAAGTCCTAACATCCAACACATCAGCATCTAAAGTAAGCTGATAGATATAACCGGCTGCAATCATTTTTTTATTGATAACAGTACCGATATCCATACTTTCGGCTAAAGCAATATAATCAATGTTTTCCACCTCAGCCACAGTTTTTTTTACTCCCAGATTTTTTGCTGCTAAACAAGCTAAGATATTTGCTTCAGAATTTGAAGTTACCGCAATAAAAGCATCCATATCTTCAATACCTTCCTGTTTTAAAATCTCAACATCCCTTGCATCAGCATTGATTATTAAAGAGCGTTGACATTTTTCGACAAGCGAATAACTTTTCTCTCTATCCTTTTCTAATATTTTAACACTAATATGAGAAGGTAGCTGTTGAACGGTCTTCTGAGCTATCCTGCTGCCTCCCATAAACATCGCACTATTGATTTTATAATCAATTTTACCTGCTTGCTCTTTTACAAAATTAATATTCTCCGGTCGAGTAATAAAATACACTATATCATTTGCTTTTATCTCATCAGACCCACCCGGTATTATCGTGATATTATTTCGTTTGATTGCAACTATTCTATATTTTCTATGATCGAAAAAGCCACTGTCAAACTTATGATTTAGAATAATCGCATTATCACGCACTTTTATTCCGAGCAAAGTCAACTCACCATTACAGAAACTCATATTTTGACGCAACCATGTTGTTTCAAGTGTAGATAGTATTTCTTTTGAAGCTAAATTTTCAGGATAAATTAAATAATCGACACCTAATTTCTCAAAAAACTCTTTATTCTTGGGTAAGAGATATTCATAATTATCAATGCGAGCTAAGGTTTTTATTGCACCTAAATTCGTAGCAATCATACATGCAGTCATATTTACACTTTCACTTGGTGTAACAGCAATAAACAGATTTACATTCTTAACTCCTGCATTCTCAAGATCTTGAATAGAAGTCGGCTTGCCTTCAAAAGTCAGCATGTCATAATTAGCATCCAAGTCAACTAATTTTGATGAATCTTCATCCATCAATGTAATATCTATATGTTCTTTTGCAAGTAACTTAGCGAGATGAATACCTACTTCTCCTGCACCTGCTATTAAAATTTTCATACGTGTATATAATGTGTTAATGTGCCAATGTGTTAATGCGCTAATATTGTCTGTAGTATAGTAATTAGTGATTGGTGATTTACTATATATTACTATTTACTATTTACTATTTACTATTCACTAATTACTAATCACTAATAATCATACAAAGTATTAACTATTCCGTCAACATCCAATCCGATTAATTTATAAAGCTCGTCTGGAGAACCATGTTCGATAAAATAATCTGGAATTCCGAGTCGTCTTACTTCAACCGTATATTGATTATCCGACATAAACTCCAGAACAGCAGAACCAAAACCTCCATTAATCACACCATCTTCGAAAGTAATTATATGTTTAAAATTTTTACCGACATGATGCAAAATTCCTGTATCAAGAGGTTTAACAAACTTCATATCATAATGCGCAAAAGATACATTTTTACCTTTTTCTGCAATTTCAATTGCTTTTTCAACTTTTACAGCCATTGTACCAATCGTCAGTACAGCTACATCTGTACCTTCTTTCAAACATTCGCCTTTCCCAATCTCAACTTCTTGCATTTTATTCCGCCAGTCGATCAACGAGCCATTCCCGCGTGGATAGCGTATCACTAATGGTCTGTTGTTTTTCAACTGGGCAGTATACATCAAATTTCTTAATTCATGCTCATTGCGAGGTGCAGCAATGGTAATATTCGGAATACAACGCATATATGCAATATCAAATGCCCCATGATGTGTAGCCCCATCAGATCCTACCAATCCGGCACGGTCAAGACACATAATGACCGGTAGCTTTTGAATTGCAACATCATGAATCACACTATCATAAGCCCTTTGCATAAAAGAAGAGTAGATATTACAGAAAGGAATCATACCATCTTTAGCTAATCCGGCAGAGAATGTAACCGCATGAGCTTCAGCAATTCCTACATCATAAACCCTTTCTGGGATTTCTCGTTGCATTATTGTCATAGAACAACCCGAAGGCATTGCAGGAGTAATAGCAACTATCTTCTCATTTTTGCGAGCTAATTCTAAAAGTGTTTCGCCAAATACTGTTTGAAATAATTGAGGAGAATTCTCTTTTTTCCCTGATTTTTTCTCACCTGTAGAAGCATCAAAGCAACCTGGCGCATGCCATTCAACTGCATCATTTTCAGCAGGTTCGTAACCTTTACCTTTTTTAGTTATACAATGTAATACCTTTGGTCCTTTGAAGTCTTTTATTTCATTTAATATCTTGACCATATTATTAACATCATGTCCATCAACCGGACCGAAATATCTGATATTCAGTCCTTCGAAGATATTTCCTCCCTGACGGCTGATAGTTGCTTTCAGACTGTTTGCTATAGTCAAAAGTCTCCTTTTACCATCATCGCTTATTAATCCAAGCTTTTTTAATACCCTGTATGTAAAATAACGTACTTTATTGTAAGTCGCTGAAGTAGTCAGACCAATTAAATATTGAGTTATTCCCCCTTTAATAGGATCAATAGCCATTTGATTATCATTGAGCACAATAAGCAAATTATTCTTATCCATAGAGGTGTTATTCAGTCCCTCAAAAGCCAAACCTCCTGTCATAGAGCCATCACCTATTACAGCAACAATATATCTATCATCTTCTTTTTTCAATAGTGAGGCTGTAGACATACCTAAAGCAGCAGAAATTGATGTCGAAGCATGACCTACACCAAACGCATCATATTCACTTTCGAAAATAGAAGGGAATCCGCTTATCCCACCAAATTTTCTATTGGTATGAAAAGCATCTCGCCTACCGGTTATAATTTTGTGTCCGTATGCCTGATGTCCAACATCCCAAACAATTCTATCATATGGTGCATTGAAAACATAATGTAATGCTACAGTAAGTTCTACACTACCGAGATTAGAACCTAAATGTCCGGGATTTTGCGACACTTCATCAACAATAAAATCTCTCAATTCATTACAAATCAACGGTAATTCTTCACTCGAGTGAGCCTTTAAATCTTCAGGCGAATTTATCTTATTAATATATTTGTATTCCTTTTCAATCATTTCTTCAAAAATAGCATGCAAAAATAACACTTTATTTAATGATAGTAACAATATAGGTTTCTTTTTATTGTTTAGGGCTGAAAAATTACTCTACTTATGTGATAAAAAAGGAGTAAGTTGTTTTTTGTCAATAATCGGATTTTTGATATATTTGCGTGTTTTAATTCAGCAAAGATGAAGAAGAAGATACATTTGATTATTATGGTTTTGCTTGCGAGTTTATCTGATTTGATGACTGCAACGCCTTACCGAACTTCAATCTTAAGACCCAATATCAAAACATTACAGATAGGTGTTCAAGATGAAAAGTACAGTTTGCCGATAATTGAGCTTAACGAAAATAAGAATATAGAGATTAGGTTTGATGAAATGTCTCATGAAACTCACAATTATAATTATACAGTATTACATTGCAATTACGATTGGACATTGTCAGATTTAACTACAAATGAGTACCTAAGTGGATATATAGACGGATATATTACAGAATTTAATCAATCGATAAACACTAATTATTTATATACTAATTACAGATTGACATTGCCTAATGATAATATGCAATTTAAGATATCGGGTAATTATGTTGTGATAATATACGAAGATAATATAAAGGATAAACCTATAGCTCAAGCTTGTTTTTCTATAGTAGAACCAAAAGTAGAGATAAAGCCTACAATAAGATATAATACTGATATTGAAATCAATGGAAGATATCAACAATTAGATTTTGAGGTTTTACTTAATAGCTACTCAGTCAGAGATCCTATGACTGAAATTAAAACTGTAGTAAGACAGAATAATAGATTAGATAATGAAGTGCTAAATATAACATCCAATTATATCTCAAATACAAAACTAACATTTGTCAATAATAAGTCATTGATATTTGAAGGAGGTAATGAATTTCATAATTTTGATATATCTTCTGTTTATGCTGCCGGAAGAGGTGTTGATAAAATTGTATTCAAAGGAAGTGGCTATAATGCCTATTTATTTAAGGATAAGATTCAGATAGGCAATTATTTACATGATTATGACGCAAATGGAAGATTTATTATCAATAATCAGGAAGCATTTGAAGATGTTCATACTGAGTCTGATTATGTTTTGGTACATTTTGAATTAAAAACGCCAAGTCCGTTCTTCGATGGAAAGCTCTACTTAGGAGGCGAGTTTAATTATAACTTATTTGACTCAAACAATCTTTTACAATTTAACAATTTCGACGAAACTTATTCTCATACTTTATTGTTAAAGCAAGGCGGATATAATTATCAATATTTATTTGTTCCCAAAGGTTCGACAAAAGCAACTTCAACGAGAGTTGACGGCTCTTACTGGCAAACTCAGAATGAGTATACTATTTATGTTTACCATAGAGGATGGGGGGAGAGATATGACAAGTTAATCGGAGTGATAATTAGTGATTAGTGATTGGTGATTGGTGATTGGTAATTATAGACTATTTACTATTTACTATTTACTAATTACTATTTACTAATTACTATGGATATTTGGTATGAGATACAAGAATTACAACAATATATTAAAGGGTTTATTTGAAAATCGGGTTCAGAAGGTGTCTATTAATGCCGGATTTACTTGTCCAAATCGTGATGGCAGTAAGGGGCGCGGTGGTTGCACATATTGCAATAACCAATCATTTGTGCCCGGATATAGTAAAACTTACAAAACCATCACTCAGCAAATAGATGAAGGAATAGTGTTTTTTCAGAAAAAGGAAAAATATAAAGATCAGGCATATTTAGCTTATTTTCAATCATATACTAACACATACGACAGCATTGACAATCTAAGGAAAATCTATGAAGAAGCTTTAGAGCATCCAAGGGTGAAAGGTATAGTGATAGGTACTCGTCCCGATTGTGTAAATGATAAAATACTTGATTATTTTGCAGATTTATCAAAGCAAACGTACGTAATGCTCGAATATGGAATAGAGTCGACCAACAATAAAACTTTAGAATTTATCAATAGAGGACATGATTATCAGTCGGCAATAGACGCAATAACAGCCACTGCGCAAAGAGACATTAACACAGGAGCACATCTTATACTTGGATTACCGGGAGAAAACAGAGAAATAATTTTGGGACATGCTGAAAAAATCAACCAACTGCCTTTAACTGCTATCAAACTTCATCAACTACAATTGATTAAAGGTACTATAATGGCAAGGCAAGCACAACAAAAGCCGGAGTTATTTACTTTTTTCACCGCCGAAGAATATATAGAATTAGTAATTGATTTCCTCGAACGCTTATCTCCTGGAATCGCTATAGAAAGATTTGTTTCACAATCACCTAAGGAGCTATTGTTATCACCAGATTGGGGGTTGAAAAATTTCGAGTTTGTCGACAAAATAGAAAAGAGGATGATAGAGAGAGATAGTTGGCAAGGAAAAAAAGTTTTGAGTGGGGAGTTTTGAGTTGGGAGTGTCACATCCTGAAAAAAGTTTACAGTTTATATTAATTTTTTATTACTTTTGCATACTTTTCTAATAAGATATAGAGGGCCCCGTAGTTCAGCTGTATAGAACGTCAGATTCCGGTTCTGAAGGTCGCAGGTTAGAATCCTGCCGGGGTCACAAACAATCAAAACTTTATATTTGCAGTTTTAATTTTTGATATGAGTATAAAACAACAACCCGAATATATATTTGAGAGCAGCTGGGAAGTCTGCAACTTGGTGGGAGGTATTTACACAGTGCTTTCCACACGAGCAGCTACTATGACAGAAAAATATGGCGATAAAGTCATTTTTATCGGTCCGGATATCTGGTATGGCAAAACAAATCCCTACTTCGAAGAAAATAAAAATTTGTATCCTGAGTGGAAAACATTTGTTTCTGAACGATTTAACTTGTCTATCAGAATAGGTAGATGGAAAATTCCCGGTAGACCTATTGCTGTTTTAGTAGATTTTTATCATCTTATGATGAAGAAAAATGAGATTTATGGTCACGTTTGGGCAACATCAGGAGTAAATTCATTGATGGCATATGGTGATTATGATGAATCATCAATGTTTGGATATGCCTCAGGAATGATTATCGACAGTTATTATCAATTCTTCAAACTTAATAGAAAAAATAAAGTAATTGCTCATTTTCACGAATGGATGACTTCCTTCGGTATTTTTTACATAAAAGAAAAACAGCCTGACATTGCAACCATATTCACTACACATGCCACTTCTATTGGTCGCTCTATAGCAGGCAATCGCAAGCCCTTATACGATTATTTAAAGGAATATAATGGCGATCAGATGGCTGAAGAACTTAACATGGTTTCCAAACATTCTACAGAAAAGCAAGCTGCACATTTAGCCGATTGTTTCACTACGGTAAGTGACATAACTTCAAGAGAATGTGAGCAGTTATTATTTAAGAAACCGGATATAGTAACACCCAATGGATTCGAAGATGATTTTGTTCCTCAAGGAAGAAAACTCAGTCAAAAACGCAAAGAAGCAAGAGAATTATTCAAGAAGGTTGCAGAAACTATGTTGGGATACAAGATACCAGATAATGCTATGTTTGTAGGAACTGCAGGACGTTACGAGTTTAAAAACAAAGGATTGGACGTGTTTGTAGAATCATTGAAGTTTTTAAACGACTGCGATTGTTTATCCAAAGAGATAGTCACTTTTATAATGGTGCCGGCATGGATAAGCGGTCACAGAGAAGATCTTGCAAGCGCAATTGCTAATCCCACACAGAAATTCAGCAATAAAAAAATAACCACACATATTTTAAATGAATATTCACAAGACAATATAGTTAAACTATCAGAGTGGTTTCATTTAAAAAATGCCCAAAAAGATCAGGTAAAGATAATATTTGTACCCGCCTATTTGAATGGTGAAGATGGTATTTTCAATAAAACTTATTACGATTTACTTATAGGTTTAGATTTGACGGTATTTCCATCATATTATGAACCTTGGGGATATACGCCTTTAGAGAGTGTAGCTTTTCATGTACCAACAATCACCACAGATTTATCCGGTTTTGGTAACTGGGTATCGGAAACCCCACAAACAATTAATAAAGGCGTGGGGATTATCCATAGATCCGACTATAACAGTCATGCTGTTGCTGAAAATATTGCAAAAATGATACATGACTTTACTGAATTTGACGAAGATAACATTAAATCAATTAGAAAAAATGCTCTATTAATTTCTGAGAAAGCATTATGGAAGAATTTTTTTCATTTTTATGAAGAGGCATATAACATAGCATTAAACAAAAAATCAAATAATATGTTATAAAACATGTTTTTATTCGATAAAAATAAATATATTTGCAGAAAATATAATTTATAACATAAGTTTATATAATATTGAAAAGAAAATAATTGTAGGATAATATATAATTGATTATGAGAATTAGCGCAAATTGTGTAAATGATACAGCTTGGAAAGATTTGAATGTTAAATCGAATCTCCCTGAAAGGGTTAAGAAATTAGATGAAATTGCTCGAAATATATGGTGGGTATGGAATAGTGATGCAAAAGATATATTTAGAAATATCAATAGTGAAATTTGGAAAGAATCACAATCAAACCCGATAAAATTGCTTAATAAGCTAACATTAAGTCAATTGAATGAATTATGTGATAATCCTGCTTTTGTAGAAAAAGTGGATACTTTACACAAAAAGTTTTCAGATTACATAAATACACCCTTTAATAGAGAAAAACCGTCGGTTGCTTATTTCAGTATGGAATATGGTTTGACCGAAATTCTGAAAATTTATTCAGGAGGTTTAGGTGTATTAGCAGGTGATTATTTAAAAGAAGCAAGTGATTGTGCTATCGATATGACTGCCATAGGTTTTTTATACAGATATGGTTATTTTACTCAATCATTATCGGTAGAAGGTCAACAAATAGCAGTATACGAACATCAAAACTTCAATTTATTACCAATTGAACAGGTAAAAGATGAAAACGACAATCCTGTTACGATTGAAGTGCCTTATCCCGGAAGGATAGTTCATGCATATATATGGAAAGTATCAGTTGGTCGAATTAAACTATATTTACTTGATACTGACAATGATTTAAATAGTGAATATGACAGATCTATAACTCATCAACTTTATGGGGGTGATTGGGAGAACCGCTTGAAACAAGAGATAATGCTTGGAATCGGTGGTATGATGGCACTAAAAAAATTAGGTATCGAGAAACAGATATATCATTGTAATGAAGGACATGCTGCTTTAATAAATGTTCAGCGTTTAGTCGACTATGTAGCCGGTGGATTATCATTTAATCAAGCTATGGAAGTGGTTCGTTCGAGTTCATTGTACACAGTACACACACCAGTACCGGCAGGACACGATAGTTTTAGCGAAGATATGTTTATGCAGTATATGGGAAACTATCCTTCGCAACTCAATATAAGTTGGGATGAATTTATAGGTATAGGTCGAGAACATCCTGATAATAAGGAAGAAAAATTTTCTATGAGTGTGTTTGCATGTAATACTTGTCAGGAAGTAAACGGCGTAAGTTGGTTGCACGGTAAAGTATCACAAGAGATGTTTAATCCTATCTGGAAAGGTTATTTTCCACAAGAATTACACGTGAATTACGTAACCAATGGTGTTCATTTACCTACATGGACTGCATCTGAATGGAAACATGTGTATGAAAAGTTTTTCTCACCGGAGTTTTACAGCGATCAATCTAACAAAAAGATTTGGGAGGCGATATATGAGATACCCGATCAGGTGATATGGGATACGAGGATGACTTTAAAAAATAGATTAGTCAATTTCATTAAGGATCAATTTGAAGAAAACTGGCTAAAAAATCAAGGAGACCCCTCTCGTATAGTATCTGTTTTAAAATCAATCAATCCGAATGCATTAATTATTGGATTTGGAAGAAGGTTTGCAACTTACAAACGAGCACATCTACTATTTACTGATTTAGAGAGATTAGAAAGTATTGTAAACAATCCACAGAAGCCTGTTCAGTTTTTGTTTACAGGCAAGGCACATCCTGCAGATGGAGGCGGACAAGGTTTAATTAAAAGAATTATTGAAATTTCGCGCATGCCTCAGTTTTTAGGAAAGATTATATTCCTCGAAAATTATGACATGAGGTTAGCTAAACGTTTGATTTCAGGGGTTGATATTTGGTTAAACACTCCTACCCGACCATTAGAAGCATCAGGAACATCCGGTGAAAAAGCACAAATGAATGGTGTATTGAACTTCTCTGTTTTAGATGGTTGGTGGTTAGAAGGTTATGTAAAAGGTGCAGGTTGGGCATTAACCGACAAACGTACTTATGAAAACCAAGAGCATCAAGACCAATTAGATGCTGCAACTATCTACAATATGCTTGAAAATGAGATAATTCCATTATATTACGCAAGAAACACAAAAGGATTTTCAACGGAATGGATTCAATATATCAAAAATTCTATTGCACAGATAACTCCGAGATTTACTACCAAAAGAATGATTGATGATTATATTGATAAATTTTATAATAAACTTGCAAAGCGTTCGGCACTTTTAAAAGAGAATAATTATTCGAAAGCTAAAGAAATAGCAGCTTGGAAAGAAAATATAGCGTCGAAATGGAATGAGATAGAAGTAAAACAGATAATAATACCCGATACTCTTGTACACGACCCTCATGTTGGAGAAATCTATCCCCTGAGAATAGTGCTCGACACTCATAATTTGAATGACAAAGGAATTGGGGTCGAATTAGTAGTTGTAAAGAGTAACGCTAAAGAGCATTTATTTGATGTTAAAGAACTTGCACTGACAAAAACTGAAGGTTCTATTATGTATTTCAATCTTGATTATCAGATGAATATGGCTGGAACTTTCAAATATGCATTCCGTATGTTCCCTAAAAATGAAGATTTACCACATCGTCAGGATTTTTGTTATGTAAGGTGGATTTAGAGATACTGTCTCTGAAATTCTACTAACATTCTTTATACAACAACACCTAACAGACTTTAAAACCTGTTAGGTGTTATTTTTATTATGACTTGTTCCGATGTTATCGATATTGGCACATTAATACGTGAACATGCTTACATATTAGCGCATTAATAAACGTACCCTTCTTCTACAAACTCTTCTTAACTTCCGTTTCTTCGAAACTTTCAATCATATCGCCTTCGCGGATATCATTATAGTTCTTAATATTCAGTCCGCATTCGAAGTTTGTACCAACTTCTTTCACATCATCTTTAAAACGTTTCAGAGAATCAAGTTCGCCTGTGTAAATAACTATACCGTCACGGATAATTCTGACTTTATTGTTACGTTTGATTTTACCCTCACGAACCAAACATCCGGCAACCGTACCAACTTTCGTAATCTTAAATACCTCACGTACTTCTACGGTAGCTGTAACTTCCTCTTTGATTTCAGGAGAAAGCATACCTTCCATAGCCGATTTGATTTCTTCTATTGCATCGTAAATAACTGAATACATTCTTACGTCAATTTCTTCTTTCTCAGCCATTTTACGAGCTGAAGCTGTTGGTCGCACCTGGAAGCCGCAAATGATAGCATTTGATGCTGCTGCCAATAAAATATCTGAATCGGAAATAGCACCCACCGCCTTGTGAATAACATTTACCTGAATATTTTCAGTTGAAAGTTTCAATAATGAGTCGGATAAAGCTTCGACCGAACCATCCACATCACCTTTAACGATGATATTCAGCTCTTTAAAGTCGCCAAGGGCAATCCTTCGTCCTAATTCATCCAAAGTGAAATGCTTTTTCGTTCTAATGCTTTGTTCACGCTGTAATTGTTCACGTTTGTTTGCTATGTCTCGAGCTTCATGCTCCGTAGCCATAACATTGAAATTATCACCTGCCTGTGGAGCACCATTCAGACCTAATATCAATACCGGCTCTGATGGCTTTGCTTCATTTATACGTTGATTCCTCTCATTGAACATAGCTTTTATTCTACCGAAATAAGTTCCTGCAAGTACAAAGTCACCCATTTTCAAAGTACCATTCTGAACAAGTACTGTAGCAACATAACCTCTACCCTTATCTAAAGATGATTCGATAACAGAACCAACTGCACGTTTATGTGGATTTGCTTTCAATTCGAGCATTTCAGCTTCAAGTAGTACTTTTTCCAATAACTGCGGCATACCGAGACCCTGCTTAGCCGAAACATCTTGCGATTGATATTTACCGCCCCAATCTTCAACCAAATAATTCATATTAGCCAAAGTTTCTTTAATCTTATCAGGGTTAGCACTTGGCTTATCAACTTTATTAATTGCAAACACCATTGGCACGCCTGCTGCCGATGCGTGATTTATAGCTTCAATAGTTTGAGGCATCACGTTATCATCTGCTGCAACAATAATAATTGCAATGTCAGTGACTTTTGCTCCTCTCGCACGCATAGCAGTAAATGCCTCGTGACCGGGAGTATCTAAGAATGTAATTCTCTGACCATTTTCTAATTTTACGTTATATGCACCGATATGCTGAGTAATACCTCCGGCTTCACCGGCAATTACATTAGCTTTACGAATATAGTCGAGCAACGAAGTCTTACCATGATCGACATGTCCCATCACAGTAACTATAGGTGCTCTTGGTTCCAAATCCTCTTCCTTGTCAGGTTCTTCTTCACCAATTGCCTCAACAACATCGGCACTTACGTATTCGGTTGTAAAGCCAAACTCCTCTGCAACTATATTAATAGTCTCTGCATCAAGTCGTTGATTAATCGACACCATCATGCCTATGCTCATACATGTAGCAATAACCTGATTTACATTGACGTCCATCATCACAGCTAATTCGCTAACAGTAACAAATTCTGTTAATTTCAGAACTGTTTCCTGTTCGCGCTCCTGCATTTCTAATTCAGTCTGACGAGCAGATATTGCTTCTCTCCTCTCCCTACGATATTTCGCACCTTTACCTTTTTTGTTCGTACCCGCCATTTTTGCCAAAGTCTCTTTAATTTGGCGATCTACTTCTTCTTCGTCTACAACTGTTTTTAGCGGCTTTTTAAATTTATCTTTAACTAATTTAGCCTGCATTCCACCTTGTTGAGCCTTTTTCTGTTGATCTACAGGATAATGCTCAATATCAACACGTTGATTGGAAATACGTTCACGTTTTTTCCTGTTATCTTTTTTCTTTTCGTCTTTATCTACAACAATATTTTTAGAGGGAGTATTCTGTTGTTTCGACTTTTCGTCTTTATTTTTGTTTTTATTTCTATCTCCTTTTACTTTATCCTTAGATTTAACTGATGGCTTTGGACGAGCATCGTTTATTTTATCTAAATTTACTGTTCCTATCACATTAGGACCTTTTATACGTTTAAATGAAACAGCCATAAAACTATCATCTTCTTCTTCAATCTCTTCTTCTGAAACAACATCATCTTTGATATCTACAACTTCAGAATCAATAGCCTCTATTATGTCTTCGGAGGATTCAATATTTATTTCATCTTTAGATACATCTTGTGTTGTTGTAACAGAAGTTTCAACTTCAACAACAGGCTCCGGTAATAACTCTTCCTTTTCTATAACTTCAACTTTCTCTTCTTTAACAACGATTTCAATATCAGACTTTGTCTTGATAATCTCTTGTTCTTTTTCCGGCTCAGGAGTAACAGCCTTATCAACAGGTACTTCCACTACAACTTCTTTTGCCGCTTCCAATTCCTCAACAACCTGAACTATCTCCTTCGCAGGCTCAATTTCATCTTTTGGTATTTCTACTTTCACTTTCACAGGTTCTGGTTTCGAAACATTATCCTCAATGTCAATTTTACCTACTGTTTTCAGCGAAGGCAATTGATCTTTTGGAATTTCCACCTGAATTATCTTCTCCTCTTTTACAGATACTTTCTTCTCATATCCTTCAATGGCTACGGTTGCCGGTTTTTCTTTTTGCTGACGTTCCTGACTCAAACGTTCTGCTTCTATTTTGGCAGCCATATCTTTATTAAATTCTTTAGCTAACAAAAGAAACTGATCATCCGAAAGTCTAAAGTTAGGGTCGTCAGGAATCTTATTCGATTTCTTAGCAAGGAATTCAATAGCGGTTGATTTTCCGACATTTAATTCTAAACAGGCTTTACTTAATTTTATGGGCATGTTGTAATTTATGTTTTTAATATTTTTTGTTAGAACGAAAAGATAATTGAATAACTGATGCTTAATATTCATTTATAATTATATCTCTTCTTCTTCAAATTCTGAACGTAAGACAGCTAAGACTTCATCAATAGTTTCTTCTTCCAAATCAGTCCGTTTCAATAAATCTTGACGTGGAACAGCAAGTACACTTTTCGCAGTGTCATAACCTATCTTTTTGAACACATCGATTATCCATTGTTCAATTTCGTCGTTAAATTCATCCAAGTAGATATCTTCTGTTTCTTCTTCTTCATCTAACTGTCTATAAACATCTAATGTGTAACCTGTAAGCATACTCGCAAGCTTAATATTTAAACCTCCTTTACCAATAGCTTGAGAAACTTCTTCAGGTCTCATGTAAATTTCTGCTTTCTTATCGACATCATTCAATACAATTTCTGAAACTTTAGCCGGACTTAATGCCCTCTGAATGAACAGTTTCATATTGCTTGTATAATTGATAACGTCTATATTCTCATTTCTTAGTTCACGTACTATACCATGAATACGAGAACCTTTCACTCCAACGCAAGCACCAACAGGATCAATTCGCTCGTCATACGACTGTACAGCTACTTTCGCTCTTTCTCCCGGCATTCTTGATATCTTTTTTATTGTAATCAATCCTTCGTGGATTTCCGGCACTTCTAATTCAAACAGTCTCTCAAGAAACACCGGAGAAACACGAGATAAAATAATCTTCGGATTGTTATTTTTATTTTCAACTACAGCTACAACTGCACGAACCATATCGCCTTTTCTGTAAAAATCAGTTGGAATCTGTTCTGACTTAGGCAAATATAACTCATTACCATCTTCATCAAGCAATAACATTTCCTTTTTCCATATCTGATATAGCTCTGCTACAACTATTTCGCCTACCTTCTGACTGTATTTTGTGAATACATTACCTTTATGCAATTCTAAAATTTTCGACTGTAAAGTCTGTCTCAAATTTAAAATTGCTCTTCTTCCGAAACCTAAAAAGTCGACTGCATCAGTAATGTCTTCTCCTAACTCACAATCTTCATCTAATTTTTTAGCTTCTGAAAATTTAATTTCAGTATTTTCATTTTCAAACTCATCATCTTCTACAACTTTTCGATTACGATAAATCTCAAAATCGCCTTTATCAGGGTTAATAATTACGTCGAAGTTCTCGTCACTTCCAAACATTTTTGCTATAACACTGCGAAAGGAATCTTCCATAACCGACATAAGAGTCGATTTATCAATACTTTTTAGTTCTTTAAATTCCGAAAAGGTATCTATCAAATTTATTGTTTCTTTCTTGCTCATGGCTTATTTGAATCTAATAATCAGTTTAGTTGTTTTTATATTTTGTAATAATATTGTTATTTCTTCTTGAATTGTAATTTTACGCTTTGCACCTTCCGGCTTAATCGTTTTGTCTACAATTAATTCTATAGACTCGGCTGAAACAGCTTTCAAAATACCTGTATGCTTGTCGCCTGTTGTCGTAATCACTTCGACTTCTTTACCGGTATTTTTAATATATTGTTTGTGAATCTTAAACGGAGATGTTAGTCCTGCTGAACTTACTTCAAGTTCATAATCTTCTTGTTCTCTGTCAATTTTCGACTCAATATATCTGCTTAGGTTCACACAATCATCTAAAGATACGCCTTCGAATGAGTCAATTTCAATTGATATATGATTATTGTTCGTGATAATTAAATCAACCACAAAAATATCAGTTTGCTCAATAAAGGATTCAACTACCTGATTTACAATATCTTTATCTATCATGCTTTTATCTATTAACAAAAACAAAGGGGACTTCAGTCCCCTCCACATTTCAAAAATCGCATGCAAAGATAGTGATTTTTTGTTACATAACAAATTTTTTTATCTTTCTTCGTATTGTTTTTTGTAGTAAGTCTGATATTGTCCGCTCGTTACATTATCCATCCACTCCTGATTCGCTAAATACCAGTCTACTGTTTTTTCCAATCCTTCTTCAAATTGTAGTGATGGCAACCAGCCTAATTCTCGTTGAAGTTTTGATGAATCAATAGCATATCTCAAATCATGTCCGGCTCTATCTTTTACAAAAGTTATCAATTTAGCCGACTCTCCCGACTCACGACCAAGTTTTCTATCCATAATCTCACAAAGTGCTTGGATTAATGCGATATTTGTCCACTCATTATTACCGCCGATATTGTAGGTTTCACCATCAACTCCTATATGAAAAATAACATCAATTGCACGTGCATGATCTTCAACCCACAACCAATCTCGTACATTTTCTCCCTTACCATAAATAGGTATTGGTTTGTTATTTTTAATATTATGTATTGATAGAGGGATTAGCTTTTCAGGAAAATGGTTTGCTCCATAATTATTTGAGCAATTAGAAATCACAACAGGCAAGCCATAAGTATGGAAATATGCTCTGACGAAATGGTCGGATGAGGCTTTTGCTGCTGAATACGGACTTCTCGGATCATAAGAAGTTTTCTCTGTGAACAAACCTGTTTCGCCCAACGAACCATACACCTCATCGGTTGATATGTGATAAAATCTCTTTCCATCCATATTGCCTTTCCATGCTTCTTTAGCTGCATTCAGCAAGTTGGCTGTACCGAAAACATTAGTTTTAATAAACGCAAAAGGATCGGTTATAGACCTATCTACATGAGACTCAGCCGCTAAATGTACTACACCATCAAACTTATATTTTTCAAATAATTTGGGGATTAAAACCTCATCGGTAATATCTCCTTTCACGAAGGTATAATTTGGACTACCATCTATATCTTTTAAATTTTCAAGATTACCGGCATAAGTAAGTGCATCTAAATTAATAATATTGTAGTTTAGATATTTTTTTACAAACAAGCGCACTACATGCGATCCAATAAATCCGGCACCGCCGGTAATTAACAATGTTTTCAAAATCAGTATAAGTTTTTAAATTATTCAGACAAAAATAAGGAATTTATTTTGAAACAAAAAATCACGTTATAAGTTTTGATTGGTTGATAACTTCTACTCATTATTTCACTTTTCAGACTGCAATATCAAAATATTATTATAATTTTGTGTCGTGGATATAATTTTTGAAAATATTGAAAGGATTTTAGTACGTAATGATCATGCTGTCATTCCCGGCTTTGGTGCATTTGTAATTCAGCATCAGCAAGCCCATATTTCGAATAACTCGATTATCCCTTCAGGTTCAACAATCAGTTTTAATCCTCTGATTAACAACAATGACGGTATGCTGATAGTGGAAATAGCACGACAAAAAAACATATCATACAAACAAGCGGCAAATTTGGCTAAAAAAGAGATTAATTCGATAGTTACCACTTTAAACACAAGAAAAGTACTGAGATTTGGAAGGTTAGGAATATTTACAAAAGGTTTTCATTCGGATATAAATTTCAGTCCGGCAAAAAACTTAAATTTTCTACCTGAAAATTTAGGATTAGATACAATACCATTACCGATTAAACTTAGTAACTCAAAAAATCAGGATTTCAATTTTTCAGTTAAGAAGTTCACACAATATGCAGCGGTAATAATCACTTTCATCGCACTTTTCCTTTCAACAGGTATCAATAAAACGCCACATATGGTTACGGCTGATTTCAGTCATCTGTATCATTACAATTTACCTGAGATTACAGTAAACGACTCACAAATCACAGCACAAGCACCAGAAATAGAAACAATTGCAACATCTTCAGGACATTATAAAGTAATTATTGCAGCATTTTACACAGAAGCCAAAGCATTTAAAGTGCGCAATCAATTTATTACAGAAAATTTTGCTGATACGGAAGTCATTACATCCAACGGTATCTCAAGAATATCAATTTGCTCTTTTAGCGATTTTGATTCAGCAGTTAAATATATGGAGGATATTCGTATAGCAGACAAAAGATTTGCTGATGCATGGGTATTCAACGCACAGACAACTTCTCAAAAATAAATAGCATAAAAATCTTGTTAATTTAAAAAGTTTTTATATCTTTGCGACCGCTTTTCGAGAAAAAGCAATAGGTATAATCATTTAATAATTAATAAAATGCCCGCAAAAATCAGATTACAACGTCATGGTCGCAAAGGATATGCTTTTTATCATATCGTTATAGCCGACAGTCGTGCGCCACGTGATGGCAAATTCATCGAACGAATTGGTTCGTACAACCCAAACACCAATCCTGCTACTGTAGATCTTAAATTCGACAGAGCTTTGTATTGGTTAAATGTTGGTGCTCAGCCAACAGACACTACCCGCAACATTCTTTCATCAGAAGGTGTACTAATGAAAAAGCACTTATTGGAAGGTGTGAAAAAGGGAGCTTTTGATGAAGCAGAAGCTGAAAAACGCTTTACTGCATGGAAATCAAGCAAAGAAGGACAAGTAAACAAAACAAAAGAACAGATTGCTGCTGAAAAGGCTGCTGATGCTAAAGCTCGTTTAGCTGATGAAGTAAAAATCAACAAAGCCAGAGCTGCAGAGCTTGCAAAAAAATTAGCCGAAGCCAATGCTGCTGAGGCAGAAGCTCAAGCTGAAGCTGCACAAGAAGAAGCACCAGTTGCAGAAGTAGAAGCACCTGCTGAAACTCCCGCTACAGAACCTGCAGAAGCACCGGTTGCAGAAGTAGAAACTCCTGCAGCAGAGTAATATAGATTTATAATTATTAAGAAAAAGCCAATTCCCGGAAGAAAGAAAGTACGGGGGTTGGCTTTTTTTGTGGGTTATAAATTACTTCATAAACCTCTTCTTGTTATTATCAAAGTTATAATGTAATTTTGTCGATATTTTAATTATAAAGTTGAATTGACCTTTTGATACCAGTTTAAACATATGGACGAATTAATAAATATACTGCCTAAAGAATTATTTTCATTTATATTGACTGCCTTGTTTTCTTTACTGATTGGACTGTCGCAACTGAAATTTCAAATGAAAAATGATGATGAGAAGAGCATAGTTGCTTCATTTGGAACTGATCGTACATTTACGTTTATAGGAATTCTTGGCTATATATTATATATTCTCGATCCGCAAAACCTTATTCTATATATTGGTGGAGGAATAGCCATGATTGCTCTTCTAAGTCTAAACTACATCAGTAAAGCACTAAAACACAATATGTTTGGCATGACTACAATTTTAATCGCTTTAATAACCTATTGTCTTGCTCCGATTATTATAACTCAACCTTTGTGGTTTTCGCTAACTATAGTCGTATTTGTACTTATGCTTACCGAAATGAAATCAACTTTCAAACAATTCGCAAATAAAATGCGTAACGACGAGTTGATTATTCTTGCTAAGTTTTTGGCAATAAGTGGCGTGATTTTACCTATTCTTCCAAACAATATTTTAATTGAAGGTACGCAACTGACTCCCTATTCAATTTGGCTTGCAACTGTCGTGGTATCCGGTATATCCTATGCTTCATATTTGCTGAAAAGATATGTTTTTAAGAAATCGGGAACTTTCATTTCAGGTTTGATTGGCGGATTGTATAGCAGTACAGCAACAATTACTCTATTGGCAAAAGAAGCAAGAGGCTCATCTGAAAAAGGATTAGCTAAATATGCCGGCTCGATGGTGATAGCCAAAAGTATGATGTTTTTGAAATTCTTAATACTGATTTATATTTTTAGTCGCGATATATTTTCGCTCGTTTATCCATATTTAATATTCTTGACAATCGCATCTGCCTTTATCGCTTGGTTGCTAAATCGCAAATCTATAAAAGATGATAATAAACCTTTCGAAGAAGAACATGAAAATGAGGATTATAAAAACCCACTTGAGTTTAAAGTTGCTTTAATTTTTGCTGGACTTTTTGTGTTCTTTACAATCATCACGACCTATACATTACAGAATATCGGTAATAGTGGTTTGGGTATTTTATCTTTATTAAGCGGTGTTAGCGACATAACTCCTTTTGTTATCAACCTATTGCAAAACGCAACTGAAATCAATAGTAATATTGTTGTAATCTCGATATTACTTGCCATGTTAAGCAATACTATAGTTACAATTTTCTATATTTATTTCTTTTCAGGCAGAAGAAAAGATTTGCAAAAGAAAGTATTATGGAGCTTTTTAACAATAATACTTCTTATCGGTATTACTGCATTGATGATTTACTTAATATATTAACAAAGTTTTTGTAAATTTGCAGAGGATAAAACAGAAAAATACAACATAAAAAATAATTTCATGCTTAATGTATCGATAGTTATTTACAAACATGTTTTTAGCGAGGCAGAACAATTGATTCAGTCGCTTTTGAAGTCGGATATTATAAATAAAATTTATATAATCGACAACTCTCCCACCCCAAATTGTGATTTTAACATTTCCGGATTAACCTATATTTTTACAGGTAAAAATCTCGGATACGGTGCTGCTCATAATATAGCTTTACGAAAATCTGTTAAAAACTACATTCCTTATCATCTTGTTGTGAATCCGGATATTTTATTGGAGACCGGCATGCTAAAAACAATAGTCGACTTTATGGATGAAAATGTTGATATTGGACATGTAATGCCTAAAGTAGTATATCCCAACGGCGAGATTCAGTATTTGTGCAAATTACTCCCTACGCCTGCTGATCTTATTTTCAGAAGATTTTTACCTGCGAAGTGGACAAAGAAAAGCATGGAAAGATTTGAGATGCGTAATTCAGGTTATGATAAAATCATGGATGTACCATATCTTTCAGGATGTTGTATGTTTTTAAGAACGGAAGCACTGAAAGAGTCAGGTCTGTTCGATGAACGTTTTTTTCTATATCCCGAAGATATCGATCTAACAAGAAGAATTGGAAAACATTACAGAACAGTGTTTTATCCACACGTATCTGTTGTACATCATCATGCAAGAAGTTCGTATAAAAGTTTCAGAATGATGCTGATTCATATCTGGAATCTGATAAAATACTTTAATAAATGGGGATGGTTTTTTGATAAAGAACGGAGGGAGGTTAATGGTGAAATAGTTAGGAGTTAGGAGTTTTGAGTGTGGAGTTTTGAGTTATTAGCTGCAGAGCAGCGTATCATTTGTAGCAAGATTATAGCAAACCTATGAATATTAGCTGCGTAGCAGCGATTCATTAAACATTAAACACTAAACATCAAACCCATAGACTATTGACAATTGTTAAATATAAATGAAAAACAATATCTTTTAAAAAATATAATTTATGAATTTTAGCTTTATAGAAATAACCAGTGCTTTTATGGTACTTTTTGCTATTATCGATATTTTGGGATCTATTCCTATCATATTGAATATCAAAAAGAAAAACAACAAGATACATGCTTTCTGGGCAAGCTTTATTGCATTTGTAATTTTAGTGCTTTTCTTATATACCGGCGATGGAGTATTAAAACTTTTTAGTGTTGATATTCAATCGTTTGCTGTAGCAGGTGCATTGATTATTTTTATTTATGCAATAGAAATGATTTTAGATATAGAAATATTCAGAAATAAAGGTCCAAAAAGCAGTGCCTCCATTATACCTTTATCTTTTCCATTGATAGCTGGTCCCGGTTCTTTTACTACCTTAATATCGTTAAGGGCTGAGTATCAAATAGAAAATATCCTTATAGCCTTAGTATTAAATATGCTCTTTGTATATTTTGTATTGAAATCGACTGACAGAATTGAAAAATTATTCGGAGAAGCCGGAGTTTATATCCTTAGAAAATTTTTCGGCATTATTTTACTCGCAATTTCTGTAAAACTATTCACCTCAAATATCAGTTATTTGCTTTAAAAATTTTAAAGTGACTCTATTCAGATAAAAGCAATAATAATATAAAATAATCACCAATGGAAAACTATTTACCAGGTAATCTTTACCACAATACAGCAGATTATTATGATTACGATAATAGAGAAATTATAAAAGATGATTTAGACTTTTACGTAGAGTATGCAAATAAAACAAAGGGACCAATACTCGAATTAGCAAGCGGAACAGGAAGAGTTTCATTTTATGTAGCTGAAAAAACCGGTAGAATATTGGAATGTATTGAGCTATCAGAACATATGTTAGCAGAATTTTGGGATAAATTAAAAATATCTGATATTCAGCTACAGAAAAATATACATATTCATCATGGAGATATGTCAAATTTTAATCTTGGTCAGAAATTCGAATATATAATAATACCCTGGCGAGCATTACAATGGCTTCCCACTAAAGAAAAAGCTATTGAGTGCTTAAAGTGTGTCTATGAACACTTGGAAGATAATGGTATTTTTGTATTTGATATATTCAAACCAAGGGTATATGATGAAAAGTGGTTGGGTAGAGAAGATATATCCTATGATATAATTCACGGAAACAAACGTATTATTAGGTCTACTATAAATCATCATGCCGATACTGAGAAAAAATATATCCAGTATAAAAACTACATACGAGTTCTGGAAAATGGAACAGAAAGCATAAAGGAAGATTTATTAACAATAAAATATTATGAGTATAACGATATTGTTGATATACTAACGAGCTTAAAATTCACAATAAAAGAAGAATATGGCTATTATGATAAAAGAAAAATAAAAGATGGCGAAGAAATGATATTTGTTTGTACAAAGGGTTAACTCTGATAATACATCTACTAATATTCAAATCTCCCAAATTCACTCTCAATAACCAACTCCTTTTTATCTGATTGCTCTACACAGCCTACTATCTGAGCATCAATATCAAAGGATTTAGAAATAGAGATAATTTCATTAGCATATTCTTCCGGCAGATAGATTTCCATACGATGTCCCATATTGAACACCTTATACATTTCTTGCCAGTCGGTTTTAGACTCTTCCTGAATAATTCTGAATAGTGGCGGAACCGAAAAGAGATTGTTTTTTACAACTTTCAGATTATCTATAAAATGTAAAATCTTTGTTTGCGCACCTCCCGAACAATGTACCATACCATGAATATTTGGACGTAATTCAGTCAATATCTTTTTAATTACGGGAGCATAAGTACGTGTAGGCGAGAGAACTAACTTACCTGCATCAATACCAACTTCATTTATAAAATCAGTAAGTTTATAACTACCTGAATAAGCTAATTCTTTTGGTATCTCAGGATTATAACTCTCAGGATATTTATCTGTGATATAATTAGCAAACACATCATGCCGAGCAGACGTTAAACCATTACTACCCATACCACCATTATATTCTTTCTCATAAGTTGCTTTCCCCGAAGATGATAATCCAACAATTACATCACCCGCTTGGATATTCGCATTATCAATCACATCAGAGCGTTTCATTCTGCAAGTAACAGTACTGTCAACTATAATAGTGCGTACAATATCACCGACATCAGCAGTTTCACCTCCGGTAGGATAAATATTCACTCCCATTTCGGCAAGCTCTTCAACCAGCTCATTCGTACCATTGATAATTGCAGAAATAACTTCTCCGGGGATGAGATTCTTATTTCTTCCTATAGTTGATGACAACAATATATTGTCGGTCGCACCCACACACAACAAATCGTCTATATTCATAATCAACGCATCCTGGGCTATCCCCTTCCACACACTTAAATCACCCGTTTCTTTCCAGTAAATATATGCTAAAGATGATTTTGTACCCGCTCCATCAGCATGCATAATATTGCAATAATCAGGGTCGCCACCAATTATATCAGGTATAATCTTACAGAATGCTTTTGGAAAAATGCCTTTGTCAATATTCTTAATAGCATTGTGTACATCTTCTTTTGAAGCTGAAACTCCTCGTAAATTATACCTTTGATCGCTCATTTTTAATGTAAATTGTAATAAGACCTCATAACTAATGCTGATTTACAGCATGTTATGAGGCTTATCTTGAGGTACTTGGCGGATTCGAACCGCCGTAGACGGTTTTGCAGACCGGTGCCTAACCACTCGGCCAAAGTACCATTCGATTTCGGAGTGCAAAGATAATGTTTTTTGGTTAAAAAACAAACGTGCTATACGAAGATTTTAAGGGAATATACAGAAAAAGCGGTAGCTACTATTATTTCACTACCGTTTTTTAACTGATTATTTTATTAAGAATCATTTTGATTCCGGCATCTTTTGTCCTTTGTTACGTCCGGGTGACATCCTCTGCATTAAATCTCGTTTATAATCTTTCTCTGCATTTAAAATACGATTGATTGTCGATTCAGGTAGTTTGGCACTTTTTAATCGTAAATAATATTGTTTCTGATTTAGTGCATTATCAACTTCAAAATTAACCATCGACTCATTAATAAGCTCAAAGTTAGGAGTTATTCCTTCACCTTTTTGACGGTTTTGTCTGAATACTTCTCTACTTTTACTTATCAACTTCCATAATTCTGCTTCGGTCTCACGGAAAACAGGCTCCACAATTTGAGCTTCTTCCGAATTTAAGTTTGCCTTCTCTTTTATAAATGTCCATTTCTGATTAATTGCTTCTTCAGGAGAAAATGACGTACCTTTTCTTTGTGCACTTAATCCTGATGACAATAATAAAAACGTAATAATATATAGAATATTTGTTCTCATCTTCACTTCATTTTTATTGTTATTCCAAATCTTTTAAATCATCACTCACATAATAATCATACATAACTGATTGATCTATTTGTGAGGTTACATACATTTCATACAAATCGCTAAATTCATTTACATCATTTGCCTCCTGAAAATGAACATAATATATCAAGTTTCCAATCAAGAAAATTCCGACAAACATAGCTGCCAAATATATCCAAGGCATAAATATTCTCTTGGTTAACTTTGGCTGTTCAAAAATGCTGTTATCGATATTTGTGGCAAAGTTTTCAAAATAACCATCAGGTACGACAAATGGATTTCTATTCCCTGTCTGTTCTAATATGTTTTTTTCTTTTTTCATCTTTTTATTTTTCTTTTCACTAATGTTAGACTTATATAACTTCAAAAGGTTTAATATCTGATTTTTATGTATAATTATCTTCTCTAATTTATTTAACTATCAGTCAAAAATTTTTCAATTTTCTTTGTGGCATGATGATAAGATGCCTTTAAAGCTCCAACTGAAGTATTCAGGATTTCTTCCATTTGCTCATATGTTATATTGTCGAAATACTTCATATTAAAAACTAATCTTTGCTTTTCCGGCAAAGTCAAAATTGCTTCCTGAAGTTTCATCTCTGCTTCTGCACCCGAAAAATACTCATCACTTCTAAGTTGATTTAATAAAAGATTTTCAACCTCTTCTATTCCTGATAAATTTCTAAGTCGTTTATTTGCCAAAAATGTCATAGTTTCATTTGTGGCAATTTTATATAGCCATGTCAGAATTTGCGAATCACCTCTGAAGTTGTTAATACCATTCCATGCTTTCATAAAAGTATTTTGAAGAACATCATTGGCGTCCTCATGCGATAAAACCATTTTACGAATATGCCAGTACAACCTTTCTTGATACATCCTCACACAAGCTGAAAAAGCTTTTGCCTGTGTATTCGGATTACTAAGCTCCTGAATAATCTCTGTTTCTTCTTTTTTATTTGACATGAAATTAAAATATTTTCAAGCTGTGATTAATACAGACTATAATGTTGTAGCAAGGTTTAATCAAAACTTTTATTTTTTAATACCACACAACATTCTATCTTTTCCTGATATATCTTGTTTTAAAACTACTTGCTGAAATACCATATTTTCAAGTAATTCAACGCAATCCTTTGCATATTCACTATATATCTCAAAGAAAATTTTCCCTCCTGAAACTAAATATAGCTCAGCAAATTCTGCAATTTTCCTATAGAATAACAATGGATCATCATCGGGCACATATAACGCTGAAGACGGCTCATAATCCTTCACTCTAAAATCTAACATATCTTTTTCATATACAGGTATATATGGTGGATTACTTACAATAACATCATATAAAACATCAGACTTACTGTATTTTAAAATATCTGCTTGAAAAAAGTGTATATCAGTATTATTTTGTTTAGCGTTTTTTATAGCTGTATGCAGACTTTCTTCTGAAATATCACAAGCAAAAACTTCTGAATTCGGCAAAAAATGCTTTAGAGAGATTGCAATGCAACCGCTACCTGTACCAATATCTAATATCTTTGAATTTGGTGATGCTTCTTTTACTATCCATTCCACCAACTCCTCAGTTTCCGGTCGTGGTATAAGTACCGATTCATCTACATTGAAATTTAGTCCGCAAAACTCAGTTTCACCCAGCACATATTGAATAGGCATGTGATTTTTAAGCTTTTCAAGATAATTATCAACATTTTGTGCCTGTTCATCAGAAAAAATTGTATTTTTGTTAACTAAAATTTCCGTGAAATTATAACCGGTTATTTTAGATATCAACAAGCGGGTAATTGACTGTAGTTCTGTGTCTGAATACAAGTCAGCTAATTCTCGTTTAATTTTTTTTATAGTTTTCTGCATGGATACAAAGATATAAAAAATGGAACACGAAGAAAAATTCATACATAGATGTTTACAATTAGCTACTTATGGAAATGGACATGTAGCTCCTAATCCATTGGTTGGTGCTGTAATAGTGCATAATAACACAATTATTGGTGAAGGTTTTCACAAAAGATATGGCGATGCCCACGCAGAACCGAATGCCATTAACTCTGTTAAAGATGAATCTCTCCTTAAAGAATCTACTTTATATGTAAATTTAGAGCCTTGTGCACATTTCGGAAAAACTCCTCCATGCGCTAATCTTATCATTCAGAAAGGAATACCACGAGTTGTAATTGGGACTTTAGATCCTAATCCCAAAGTATCAGGGAGAGGTGTTGAAATACTGAAAAATGCAGGTGTTGAAGTGATATGTGGTGTACTCGAAAAAGAATGTTATGAGTTAAACAAACGTTTTTTTAAATGGCAGAAAGAGAAAAAACCATATGTTACTCTAAAATGGGCACAGACACATGATGGTTTTATCGATATCAAAAGGCAAAGTAAAGATGTTCCGCCTCTCAGAATTTCGCATCAAATTTCAAAGCAACTGACTCATAAAGTAAGATCGGAAAATCAAGCTATAATGGTAAGCACAAATACAGTTGTTCTTGACAATCCATCTTTGACAGTAAGATATTGGACGGGCAAAAATCCTATTCGTATTATATTGGATAGAACCGGACGTGTTCCGTTAGATTATATTGTTTATGATCAGTTGACTAAAACAATTGTTTTCACAGAAAATCCTCGTGAAGATGTAGATAATATACAGTATATTCATCTGAATTTTGATGATAATATGCTGGAAAATATGCTTAAAAATATAGCTTCTATAGGGATTAATTCAGTTTTAGTTGAAGGTGGAGCGATGTTGTTAAATAGCCTAATCAAGTCAAACTTATGGGATGAAGCTCAAGTTGAAGTTTCTAACCAAGTGATTAACAATGGTGTAACTGCACCATTTCTAAACTGCATTCCGGATACTATACAATCAATATCTAATCATCAATATCTCAAATATATAAACAAAAAAAACATATTGGTAAATGAATAGCTTGTTGTTCATAATATTAGTTGTTTTCTATTTCTACATGATTATCAGCTCTATTTCCGTATTGCTGCTTGAAAACAGAAATCCTATCAGATCCTTATCTTGGATATTGGTTTTGGTTTTCTTACCTGTAATAGGTATTGTGCTGTATCTTCTAATCGGACAAAATTATAGAAAACAAAAGATTATCTCTAAAAAGAGTGTGAAACATGCTACTAAGCTACCATATAAAGAAATAAAACCTGATACTTTCCCTGAATTGGTTACCAATCACAATCACCTGAATCTCATTAACTTACTTTATAACAACAGTGATGCATCTGTATATACTTACAATAAAATAGAAGTGCTTACGGATGGAGAAGAGACTTTTACTGCAATGTTTGAAGCGATAGAGAAAGCTAAAAATCATATACATATCGAATTTTTTATCTTTGAAGATGACTTAATTTCAAACTACCTGAGAGAGTTGCTGATAAAAAAAGCAAAGGAAGGAGTGAGAGTGAGGATGATATATGATTATTTCGGTAGTTTTGAACTATCTCGAAAATACTTGAAATCGTTAAAAGAAGCCGGAGTTTATGTTAGAGCGTTTTTACCATTAAGATTAAGACTGAGAAGAAGTAAAATAAACTTTAGAAATCATCGTAAAATTCTTATTGTAGATGGGAAATATGGTTTTACAGGTGGTTTAAACTTTGCCGACAGATATATTTTTGGGAACACGCTGGGTAAGTGGAGAGACACTTTTGTTCGATTTGAAGGTGGTGCTGTTCATGGTCTGCAATCATTATTTCTGACAGATTGGTATTTTGTTGAGCGTAAATTGATTACAGACATAAAATATTATCCTAAACCAACTAAGCATTCTAAAAATATAGTTCAAATTGTAAGTAGCGGTCCTGATTCCGACTGGGAAGCGATTATGCAAGGAATTACATCGACTGTAATGACAGCTAAAGATTATGTTTACATACACACGCCTTATTTTGTGCCTAATGAAGTCTTACTCAACGCAATAATAATTGCTGCGCTTGGTGGAATAGACATTAAACTGACTATACCTAAGGAATCTGACTCTAAACTTTCGGATGCTTGTACATTTAGTTATTTAGGGGAAGTCCTTGAAGCCGGTGTTAAAGTCTATCAGTATAATGAAGGTTTTTTACATAGTAAAGCTATTGTAATTGATGATTTTATCTCAATTGTTGGCTCTACTAATTTAGATGAAAGAAGTTTCAATCAGAATTTTGAAGCTAATGCTTTTATTTATGATGCAGAAACTGCTCTTATTTTAAAGAAACATTTTGAAAACGATCTTTTAAACAGCAAAGAAATTACTTTAAGCGACTGGAATAACAGAAAACGTGCTCAGAAACTAAAAGAGTCGTTTGCACGGCTTTTCAGTCCGATTATATAAAGCACTAACTTCCCAATCACATATACCTATATTTTTATAACATGTGTCGCAAAGGTTTTGGCAACTATCTGTTTAAATATTCTTTTGCTGTCAAAACAGGCAGTTTAGATGTTTTAAAATCTTTCTTATTCCTCGTTATGATAATATTTAAATTATTTTCCAATGCTGTATAATATTGAATAGCATCTTCAAAGTCATTAAAATCTGAAGATAAAGCTAAATCTAATAATTTATCATCGAGAGGTAAAATACGCACTAAAAGTTTGAATTTAATCAAGATTTTACGAGCTTCATTTGCATTCAATTCTCTTGAAAGCAAGTAATGCGTGTTTGCAAATGTCAATGAAGAAATATAAAGTTTAATCTCTTGTTCATCAGCCAATGTAAACAATTCTTGTGCTTCTTGATAAAAATCCTTGCGCTTTGAGAGCAAATCGACTATGATATTCGTATCTATGAATAGTTTATTTATCATGAGTATTTTTTAGATAAATAATCATGATAACTTTTTCTCTCATTGATATCCGAAGATATAACACCTGTTAAACTCTCAACAAGAGGACTTATTTTCGTCGCTTTTTTGGGAGTTGTTTTTATAAGCGAATTAAGGTAATTCTCAATAAGTTTAGATAAACTTACTTGATTTTCCTTTGCATAAGATTTTGCCTCCTCAATAACGTTTCTATTTAAACTTAATGTTAATTTCGTATTCATAGCGTTATAAATTATATTTACGTGCAAATATAAAAAAATTATACGTGATATGCAAATTTTATTGATTTTTTGTTTTGAGATTCATTGATTATCAAGTTTGGTATGTCTATCAAACTCATATTATTTATGTCAATTTTCAAGTCTGCACGTTTATATGAGTCCCTAAAATAGTTATAATCATCTTTAATCTCTTTCAAATATCTCTTTTTCTTTGAATTATCAAATTTTTCTGTGATAGGATTTCCCAATCGTTGTTTTCCCCACACAGCTAATACCAACTAAATACAAAATCATAGTAACTTACAAATATTTAAAAATCAAATTTCCTTTTTTCAAACGGAATGCCTTTAACTTTCTCGATATTTTTTAAAATCTTTTTACAAGTATTAATCAATTTATTCTTGTCTGGTGGATTACCCCAAAATAAATCTTCTAACTTAAAATCATCCACTTTTAATATTTTTCTGGTCAGTTTCTCGGCTTTATCAAGATATTCAGTCTCATTTTTACAATCACCTGATAATAAGCCATAATGCAAAGTCAAATCAGGAGTTAATTTTTCTGCTTCTATTAATATCCCGTCATATGCTTCTTTTGATAAATCGTCTGTATCCATGCTGTATGTATTTTTGATTGTACCTAACGTATCGGTGGCTACCGTTGTGTGTCCTGCGTTATCACAGGGTACAAAGATAATAAGTTCTTTGAAATGGTAACATAACTTTATCAGAGATAATAGTATTTAGATGAAATCAGCAACGAGCTGTACCCCAACCATCACCATAATCGAACGGTGCTTCTCTAATTTTGAGTTTGGTCCTTAAATAATCTAAGGGGAAAGACTTCAAATAAATTGTATCTTTCAATTATAAATCTATCTGGAATTTGCTCTGTCGTCTGCGCATTGCCACTAACTTACACAGCTAATTAACCTCACGGTGTGCGTACCTATAACCTCACGGCGTGCATACCTATAACTTCACGGCGTGCATACCTATAACTTCGCAGTGTATAACGGTCGGCACTAAGTGGCACACCCGATAGGGTTGTGCTTGGTGCATGTCGGACTGGCTTTTCTTCCATTACAGTTTGATTGAAAGTTCCAAATGCCCACCAAGCCCTAATTCAATTATCTTTTGAAGGGTAGAAATGCGGGCTTCTTTGGTGTTGTTTTCAATCTTGGAAATATAAGATTTTGTTGTTCCAACTTTTGTAGCAAGTTCCTCCTGAGTCAAACCCTTTTCAAGCCTTGCCTGATGAAGTAATGCTCCAATTTTGAAATTTTCATATCCTGATTCTAATTCCTCACGCTTTTTTGTCCCACGTTTGCCGTAGTTCTTAATTTTAAACTCTTCCAGAGTTATAGTGTTTTTATTACTCGTTTTCATACGTTTAAATTTTATTTTTTTAGTTGTCGTATGGAACTCTCGATGAAATAATTTAATCATTCGCATGGACGAAATAATTGATTAAATTATTTCATGTTCGTTTCATACTCTTCTTTTATTTTAAGTGCCAATTCAATCTCTTTTTTAGGTGTCCTTTGGGTCTTCTTTTGGAATCCATTTGCCAGTACAACCAACTGACCTTTATCGAAAAAACAAAAAATTCGGAAAATATCGCTCCCTAACTGAACCCTGATTTCATAAAGACCTTCTGTATTCTCAATATGTTTGAGATTGGTTTCCGGAACTCTTTGAAGATCCTCAATCAAGTCAAACGTCCAAACTATCTTTGCTTTTACCTTTTTATTTTGCTTTACAAAAAATGTTTGGAAATAATCCTTATAGAAGATAATTGTTCTGAATTTCTCTTTTTCTTTCATGATACAAAGATATAAATGTTTCACTAAAGTACAACATTTGTTCTGATTTTTTTTCTTTAAAAAGAGAAAAGTCAAACTGCCCTTTCAGAAAACTATAAACTGAAATTGTCAATATGGGACAAGAAAAGGGTTCCCGGATGCAATTTACTGGCAAATTTTATTTTTCTAAACTTGCCCATACCTATAACCTCACAGTGTGTATACCTACAACCCCATAATGTTTGAACTCACAATATACCGTATTCAGGTGGAAAGTCAGCAGAACTCTATCTACTGCTTTATAGTAATCGGTTGACACTTTTTCAACTCTTCCTTTTAGCTTATCGATTTTCCAATCTATTTTTTTATGCTTTTGGGCATGGGTATTGATTGATATTGTAATCAATACGATGAAAGTTAAACATATATTTTTCATAGCGCACTAAGGGTTTTTAATTAAAAATTTGTACTTTTGCAAATAAAAAACTATGCGAGATAATATTTTCAAATCTACCATGACAAGTGGACTTTTTCTGGGTGTACTTTTTTTCGTAAATTTTGTTTTAAACTCTTCAAGCAATGTTTTTATTAAACTTTTATCTTTTCTATTAATTGCTTTCATAATAATAGTCTCTATAAAAAACACTAAAAACTACCGTGATAAAGAATGTAATGGTACCATAACTTATGGTCGTGTTTTTCAATATGTTACCTTTATGTTTCTATTTGCAGGAATAATATCAAGTCTGTTTAAAATCATATATCTTCAATATATCAATCCTGACATGTTAACAAATATGTTTGAAGAAAGTGTACGTCAAATTGAGCAAAACAGAGCATTGTTCGATAGATTTAATCTTCCTTTAGATGATAAGTATTTTGAAGAATTAGAAAATCAAATGAAACCTGTAAGTTATTCACTTCAATCGATTTGGGTTAATTTGATATTTGGACTTGTACTTGGGTTTATTCTGGGATTTTTCATTAAAAAAGAGAAAAGTATATTTGAAAGTGATGATAATCAAACAATATCAAACGTATAAATAAAACATAATGGATATATCTATAGTAATACCTCTATACAATGAAGCCGACTCTTTGGTGAAACTTCACGACTGGATTAAAGGTGTAATGCAAGAAAACAAATTCAGTTACGAAATAATTTTTATCAATGACGGAAGTACAGATGACTCATGGGAAGTCATAGAGACTTTAAAAGAACGTTCGTCTGCGGTAAGAGGTATTAAATTCAGAAGTAATTACGGCAAATCACCTGCACTTTATTGTGGATTTCAAGCGGCAAAAGGTGATGTTGTAATAACTATGGATGCTGATTTACAGGACAGTCCGGATGAAATACCTGAGCTATACCGAATGATTAAAGAAGATGGTTTCGACTTAGTCTCCGGATGGAAAAAGAAACGATATGACTCCAAACTTGCTAAAAATATACCATCTAAGATATACAATGCCACAGCAAGAAAGGTTACAGGTTTGAAATTGCACGATATGAATTGTGGATTAAAAGCTTATAAAAATGAAGTCGTAAAAAACATAGAGGTTTATAGCGAAATGCACAGATATATACCTTATCTGGCAAAAAATGCAGGCTTTACTAAGATTGGCGAAAAGGTAGTTACACATAGAAGAAGAGAGTTTGGCACTACCAAATTCGGCATGAGCAGGTTTATTAATGGATATTTAGACTTGATGACACTTTGGTTTTTAAACAAATTCGGTAAAAAACCTATGCACTTCTTCGGTCTGTACGGAAGTCTGATGTTTATTCTTGGGTTTATTGCAATAATTGTTGTAGGTGCCGTAAAAATCCACGCTATTCTGACTCACACAAGAGCTATTTTAGTAACCGACAGTCCGTATTTTTACATAGCTTTAGTTGCAATGATATTAGGAACACAAATGTTTTTAACAGGTTTTTTAGGCGAGATTGTTTCGAGAAATTCATCGGAAAGAAATAATTATAAAATTGAAAAAGAGATTTAGTTGGTGTATTTTCAACATTAATGCAATATGGAAATTTTAAAATATATCATACCTGCTTTCATCGTGTTATTAACATCTTATCTGTTAATGGACAGGATGTTGTCGAACGAGGAAAGAAAGAGAAAATCAGATATTGCTCAAAAGAATAATAATACGGTAATTCCAATACAGTTAAGAGCATATGAAAGATTGATGTTACTGCTTGAGCGTACTAATCCATCAAATATGGTTTTAAATGTTTTGAAAAGCGGAATGAACTGTTTAAGTTTTCAGACAAATATGATAGAAAATATCAGAAAGGAATTTGAGCATAATTATGCACAGCAGGTATATGTAAGCGATGCTTTATGGTCGGCAACAATTAGTACGCAAGAAAACTTAATTAAGCTGATAAATACAACTTCTACGCATTTTCAACCAGAGGACTCTGCTATAAAATTTGCAGAAGCTATCATTAAAATTTATTCTGAAACTGAAAATAATCCGACACAGATAGCAACAGAAATTTTAAAATCGGAAGTTAGATACTTATTTTTGAAAAGATAAAATACATGAAATATACAATTGCATTTTTATTATTCATTTCTGTGCTGTATTCCTCTTGTACACAAGATACTACATGTAGAGAGAATAAAGATGTAAGACTGCATGTTGATTTTATCAATCAAAGTAACAACTCTAAGTTAACGGTCGACAGTGTAACCGTATTTGGTGTAGGACAAGATTCATTAATCTATAACAGCAAGAAAAGTGTAGACAAAATTTTGATACCATTAAACAATGCTACTGAAAATTGTTCTTTCGTAATAATATTTAACGATATTACTGATACCATAAATGTCAAGTATACTAATATTGAGTATTTTATGTCATATTCTTGTGGGGTTGTAATGGCACACGAAATTGATACAGTTACTTTTACCGACAACTATATAAAAGAAATAATAATTAAAAATCGAATAATCAATCCAACAGATGTTCAGCACATACAGATATTACATTAACATATTTATATTCTGTTGTGTTGCATCTTTGTTGTGCGGACAGACAGTCAAGAGTGAAATTAACGATAGCATTATCACTACAAATAATACTATTTCAAAGGATGATAGTATCAAAACTAAAAAGCCGTTTTTCAATAGTTTCAGAGTGGATTTAGATGTTTCGCCAGTTATAACTACTTTCATAAACAATGGTGAAATTTATTCATATGAAGCTGCTATACAAACTGAAATCATCAATAAATATTATCCCATTTTTGAGATAGGATATGCCGGAGCAAAGACATTAACATCTTCAGGTATTAACTATAATGGTAATGCTATGTTTTACCGACTTGGAATGGATTTCAATATTGTAAAAAGTAAAATAGCTAAAAAAACAAATAATAATTTCTTTTTGGTAGGTGCTCGCTTGGGTTATACTAATTTCGATTACAATATAAATTCCATTCAAATACAAGATGATTATTGGGGAGGAAGCAGTACCTTTGAAAAAACAAAAAAATCTTCAAATCTTTGGTTTGAAATAGCTGCCGGAATAAGGGTTGAACTGATAAAAAACATTTACATAGGATGGAATGTTCGTATAAAAAACATGCTGACTAAAGAAGACCTCGGTGAATATAAACCATGGTATGTTCCCGGATATGGTGTATATGGAGATGGCTCAATATGGGGCTTTAATTATTTAATAGGATATAAATTTTAAAAATTATAATACAAATGAGGACAAAAGAAATGACAAATCGTGCAGCCGATAATATTCGGATATTGTCTGCTGCTATGGTAGAAAAAGCAAAATCCGGACATCCCGGAGGAGCTATGGGTGGTGCCGATTTTATCAATGTTTTATATTCAGAGTTTTTAATACACGACTCGATGAATCCAAATTGGGTTGGTCGTGATAGATTTTTCTTAGATCCCGGACATATGTCACCGATGCTTTATTCAGTATTGGCATGTAAAGGTAAATATACTTTAGATGAGCTGAAACAATTTCGTCAATGGGACTCTCCTACTCCGGGACATCCTGAAGTTGATGTGAAACGCGGAGTTGAAAACACCTCCGGTCCGCTCGGACAAGGGCATACCTTTGCTGTAGGAGCTGCCATTGCTGCAAAGTTTTTGAAGGCAAGATTTGGAGAGATAATCAATCATACTATCTACACATTTATTTCGGATGGTGGAATACAGGAGGAAATTTCTCAAGGAGCAGGTAGAATTGCCGGACATCTTGGTTTGGATAATCTGATTATGTTCTATGACTCAAACGATATTCAGCTATCAACCAATACCGATGCAGTTACAAGTGAAAATGTAGCAATGAAATACAAGGCTTGGGGATGGCATGTTATTGAAATTGATGGTAATGATGCTAATCAGATAAGGAATGCATTGAAAGAAGCCAAGGCAATAAAAGGTAAGCCTACCATTATAATAGGCAAAACCATCATGGGTAAAGGTGCAAGAAAAGCTGATGGTTCGAGTTTCGAAAAAATGTGTGCGACTCATGGTATGCCGCTTGGAGAGTCAGGAGCTTCTTTTGAAGAATCAATAAAAAATCTTGGTGGTAATCCTGAAAACCCATTTGTACTCTTTCAAGAAACACAAGAATTATATGCTATACGTGATGGTGAATTAGCTGTAATAATGACTGATAGATATGAGGCTGAAGAAAAATGGGCAAAAGAAAATCCCGCATTAGCCGAAAAATTAGCAATGTTTTATGCAGGTGAAGCAAATATAGATTGGGAAAAAGTTATTCAAAAGGCAAATCAATCAACACGTGCAGCTTCAGCAACAGTATTGGCTGAATTAGCTGTTCAAGTAGAAAACATGATAGTTGCATCAGCCGACTTATCCAATTCTGACAAAACAGATGGTTTCTTGAAAAAGACTAAAGCTTTCAGTAAGAATGATTTTAGCGGTGCATTTTTACAAGCCGGTGTTTCAGAATTGACTATGGCTTGTTTGTCGATTGGAATGAGTTTGCATGGAGGAGTTATTCCTGCTTGCGCAACTTTCTTCGTATTTTCTGACTATATGAAACCTGCTATACGTATGGCTGCATTAATGGAGCAACCTGTTAAATTCATCTGGTCGCATGATGCTTTCAGAGTTGGTGAAGACGGTCCGACACACGAACCTGTTGAACAGGAAGCTCAAATTCGTTTGATGGAAAAACTTAAAAACCATAGTGGCAGAAACTCTATGTTAGTACTGCGACCTGCTGATGTTGAAGAAACAACAGTGGCATGGAGAATGGCTATTGAAAATACTAAAACACCTACTGCATTAGTACTTTCTCGTCAGAATATCAATGATTTACCTGCTGATGATAGAAAAGCAGAAGCACAAAAAGCTGAAAAAGGAGCTTATGTTGTTTATTGTGATGGGAATCCTGATATAATACTTTTAGCATCAGGTTCGGAAGTATCAACTTTAAATGAAGGTGCCGCTTTATTACGTGCCGAAGGTATAAAAGTACGCTTGGTATCCGTACCATCTGAAGGTTTATTCCGCTCGCAATCTAAAGAATATCAACTGAGTGTTTTGCCTGAGGGAGTGAAAATCTTTGGTCTGACAGCAGGTTTACCTGTTACATTGGAAGGCTTAGTTGGTGCAAATGGTAAAGTATTTGGTTTAGAGTCATTTGGCTTTTCAGCACCTTATAAAGTTTTAGATGAAAAATTAGGCTTTACAGGTAAAAATGTTTATGAACAAGTTAAAAATTTACTTGCTAAATAAAGTATAACTTTCGGAGGGTGTGTTTATTTTTATTTTTCAAACACACCCTTTTTACATATTCACATCACACATTAGAATTACACAACATGAGACAAAATGTTTTATTGCTGCTTTTAATATCAGTAATTTACCCATCTTTTGGAAACTCACCAAAAGCCAATCTTGAGTTTTATGGATTTGTACGAAACGACTTTTATTTCAACTCACGCCAGTGTGAAGAAGGAATAGATGGAGTTTTCAACTTCTTCCCAAAACCTGTAAGTAAAAATCTTGCAACAGGCATTGATGAAAATGCAGTACCACAGGCTAATATGCTTAGTATCGCATCTCGACTTGGATTAAACATCAAAGGACAACCAATTTTAGGTGCAGAATCATCCGGAAAAATAGAATTTGACTTTGCAGGCTATGGTGTTGCAAATTATGTAATTCGAATTCGTCATGCATACATGCAGCTAAAATGGCAAGAATCCGTTTTACAAGTTGGACAAAACTGGCATCCGATATTTGGGTCTGTAATTCCTGTTACGGTATCATTAAATGCCGGAATGCCATTTCAGCCATTCAATAGAAGTCCACAACTAAGGTTTACATATAATTTAAGCAACCAATTTTCAGTCACCGGAGCAGCAGTATATCAAATGCAATATACTTCGAGCGGACCAAAAGGCTTTTCGCCAAATTATCTACGAAATTCATTGACTCCCGAACTATTTGCCGGCGCCGAGTATAAAACCGATCATTGGATTAATGGTTTAGGTATTGATTATAAAGCAATCAAAACGGATGATGACAACAGATTATCATCTTTATCGGCAATAGCTTACAGTCAGTACACAAAAAATAAATTCATGGCAAAAGGAAGAGTAACAATCGGTCAAAATCTTAGTGACCAACTTCTTGCTAATGGATATGGCATGGTGTACAACCCAAGTTCCAATAAGTTTTTTTATACCAATATGAATATTGTTTCTTCGTGGGTTAACTTTGTATACGGTAAAAAATTCCAAATAAGCGTTTTTGGAGGTTATTCACATAATCTTGGCAGTAGTTTAGATCTTTATCAAGCACCGCTTACAAATAAAATAAGTGTTTACAGCAGAGGTTTCTATTCTGACACACAAGAAATGATTAACAGAATGGGCAGAGTTTCAGCCACTTTGTTATATAATCTTCCTAATTTTACATTTGGTCTTGAATACAATCTAACAGGAGTTGAATACGGTAAAATCAAAGTGAATGGCACAACCGATAACAATTACTTTATCAATAATCATAGGGTAGTCGGCTCTGTTAGTTATCATTTTTAGATACACGCAACGCTGATATACGCAGATTAGAAATCAGCATTTGAATTAAACAAATTCTTCTTTACCAAAAAGATAAGCTGTCGGATTTTCTAATAACTCCTTCACTTTAATCAGAAATCCGACAGAATCTTTTCCATCAACTATCCTATGATCATATGAAAGAGCAATATACATCATCGGTGCTATAATAATTTGTTTATTAACAACAATCGGTCGATCGATAATGCTGTGCATGCCTAAAATAGCGGATTGAGGCGGATTAATTATTGGAGTCGACAACATTGATCCAAACACACCGCCATTTGTAATAGTAAAAGTACCACCACTCATTTCTGAAATTGAGATAGTTCCATTACGCGCTTTTTCAGCTAAACCACCAATTGTTAACTCTATCTCAGATAATGACATAGATTCAGCATTACGCACAACCGGCACCATCAATCCTCTTGGAGTACTGACAGCCACAGAAATATCAGCGTAATTATATTTAATCATATTTTCACCATCAATCATAGAATTTATAGCACTATATTCTTGTAAAGCAATAGAGCAAGCCTTTACAAAAAAAGACATTATTCCTAATTTGACATTGTACTTTTCTTTGAATTTATCCTGATATTTAGATCTTAAATCCATAATAGCCTGCATATTAACTTCATTGAAAGTAGTAAGCATGGCAGTTTCATTTTTTACGGCAACTAATCTCTCACTCATTTTTCGCCTTAGCAAGCTCAATCTTTCAGTATGAATTTCTCTATTTACATTTTTCAGTTCCGAAATAGAATATTTTGGCTTGTTTAAATATGCTTCAACATCGACTTTACCCAAACTCCTAAGACCATTTATCACATCTTCAACAGATAAATCGTGTTCAATCAACAATTGACGAGCCGAAGGTGTTGTTCTTATTTTCGATTTATCAATCTTACTTTCTGAAACTGGTATCTCATGTATTTTAGGCAAATTATCTTTTATTTCTGATATATCCTGCTTAGAATCATTTTCATGATTACTATCAACATTAATCTTGTCAGAAACAAAATCTTTTTTCTTTGATGAGGTGTCAATCGTACATGCCACAATACCAACATCTAAGCTATCACCCTCTTTAGCAATAAGAGTTATTACACCCGACTCGGAAGCTATTAAGGGCAGAGTAGCTTTATCTGATTCTAATGAAGCAATTTCAGCATTTTTTTCAACAAAATCGCCATCGACAACATTCCATTTAAACAATTCAACTTGATTAACAGACTCTCCCGGACTTGGAATTTTAATTTCTACAATTGCCATATTTCTCTATTTTATTGCTTCGTTAATAATCTTCAACTGATGAATTTTATGCAGATTTGTTAAACCTTCAGCGGTTACACCACTTGCAGGTCTGCTAATAAATTTAATAGCAAAATCAGCTAAGTTTAATTTAATATAATTTGCAGCTCCCATATTCAGAGGCTCTTCCTGAACCCACATTATTTCAACATCTTCCTGATAATAATCAAGGATTTCAATTAATTGTCTCTTTGGGAATGGATAAAGTTGTTCTATTCGAATAATTGCGATATGAAAAGCATTTTGCTGTTTTCGTGCCTCATTTAGTTCGTAATATATTTTACCTGAACACAATATAACTTTGGTAATTTCACTAACTGATTGGAATTGATGTTCAACGATAATTTTCATAAAATGACCGTCAGTAAAATCACTTAACTTAGATGTACACTCAGGGTGACGCAGCAAACTTTTCGGCGTGAAACAAATTAACGGCACACGTATATGACGATGCATCTGCCTTCTTAAAACATGAAAAAAATTAGCCGGAGTTGTAGGATTTACGACCTGCATATTATAGTTTGCACATAAATTTAAAAACCGTTCAATTCGTCCACTCGAATGTTCTGCACCCTGCCCTTCGTATCCATGAGGAAGCAACAAAACCAATCCTGATCTTACACCCCATTTTTCCTTTGCTGATGAAATATATTGATCAATAATCACCTGACCAACATTGAAAAAATCACCAAATTGAGCTTCCCAAATAGTTAATCCATCAGGAAAAGCAATAGAATACCCATATTCAAATCCTAAAATTCCGTATTCATTTAAAGGAGAATTAAAAGCCTTAAACACGGCATGTTTTCCATCAATATTTTGTAGAGGGCAATACTTTTCCTCGCCATCTTCAGTAATCACTTCTGCATGTCTATGCGAAAAAGTACCTCTGATAGAATCCTGTCCGCTTAATCTTACAGGAAACATCTCTTTAGCTAATGACACATAAGCCATTAACTCTCCCATAGCCCAATCATATGAATTATTGGAAATCATATGTCTTCTTTGCTCGAATAAACGGATAGTTTTATTATAAAACTTCTTATCCTCAGGTAAATGAGTAATTTCATTCGCTAATTTCAAAAATAATTCTTTTGATATCCTTGTATGTGTAGTTCTTTCAAAATCATCAGAAACAGGATATTTGATATTTTTATAACTACTTTCGAGAAAAGGCTTGATACTCATCTGTTTACTTTTAACAGCTTCGTTAAACGCATTTTCCAAAACAGCTTCATAACCAGACAATCTTTTAGCAAATTCAGTTTGTGTTATAATCTTCTGACTAATTAATTTTTCAGCATATAAATCTCTCGGATTCTTATGTTTTGCAATTATATCATATAACTGAGGTTGAGTAAAACGCGGTTCATCTCCTTCATTATGACCATATTTACGATACGAAAGTAAATCAATAAAAACATCGATATTAAACTCTTGACGAAATTCAAGAGCTAACTTTGCTACATAGATAACAGCTTCAATATCATCTCCATTAACATGAAAAACAGGAGATTGAGTAACTTTGGCAACATCTGTACAATAAGTACTCGATCGAGCCTCAAGATAATTAGTCGTAAAGCCAACCTGATTATTAATCACTATATGAATAGTACCGCCCGTTTTATATCCGTCTAATTTTGAAAACTGAATGGTTTCATACACAACACCTTGACCGGCAATAGCTGCATCACCATGAATAATAATCGGCAGTACGCTATCATAATTTTCATTGTATTCATTTACCAATTTAGCTTTAGCCATACCTTCCACCACAGGACCAACTGTCTCAAGATGAGAAGGATTAGGCGCCAAACTTATACTGATATTTCTACCGTTATACTCAAAATTATTATTATATCCGAGATGATATTTAACATCACCATATTTAATTCCCTCATTGTAATTTTCAGCAATAAACCCTCTAAAAATGTCAGAGTAAGGCATTTTCATAATATTAGTCAGCACATTCAGTCTTCCACGATGAGCCATTCCTATAAAAATTTCCTTGATATCAAACAAGCCTCCATGTGCAATAAACACATCCAATGCAGGTAAAATAGCTTCAGAACCTTCCAATGAAAAACGCTTCTGACCAACAAACTTTTTATGTAAAAAATCCTCGAAACCGGATGCTTCAATTAATTTATCAAGATTATATAGCCTTTCAGAATCTGATAGCACTTCCTGATTTTTAGTGCCTTCCATTTTATTTTGAAGCCAATTAACAATCTCAGGCTTAGTCATATATCTAAACTCAACCCCTATTGATTTACAATAAGTTTCATTCAGATGAGCTACAATATCCTTTAATTTTGCTTTACCAATCCCTATTTGCTCCCCCGCCTCGAAATATGTTTCAAGATCATCTTCTGACAAACCATAATTTTTCAAATCCAAAGTAGGCGAATAAGTACGCCTGGTACGAACAGGATTTGTTTTTGTAAACAAGTGTCCCCTACTCCTATATCCTGAAATAAGCTCTGTAACGGCAATTTCCTTTTTAGAAACGCCATCCGATTTTGTATTTTCTTTTGAATATTGAGATAAAATTGTGTCTGATTTTTGAGATTCAACCACAGCATTTATAGAGTTATCTTTAGCTAAGTCGAACCCCTGAAAAAAATATCTAAAACTTTCATCAACACTATTGGGATTTTGCTTGTATTTTTCATACAAATCTTCGATAGCATTAATATCTAAAAAAGTGACCAAATTATCATTAATCATGGTAAAACAATTAAACTTTGCATATCAAAAACGTTTAAATCAGGTTATTGTTCAGTAAATAGGCATCAAATTGTAAAAACCTGATAAAAAATATACTATCTTGCAAAGCATCTTCAAGTTTTTATGTATTTTTGCGAAAGTTGTGATTGGTTTGGTAAAATAATAAGAATCATCCTTTACAAGGAAACAACTAAGCAAACCCTTATTGGTTATAAATTATTTATTTAATTCTCACTTTATGAAAAACATTTTATTCTTTATTTTGCTATCAGTTATTTCAACTGTGGTCATGGCACAAAGTAAATTTGAAAAACAAGAATTCACTTCTTCATCAGGAGCAAAAATGGGCTATCAGATACTGAAACCTGCAGAAATCAAATCCGGTAAAAAATATCCTTTAGTGCTTTTTATGCACGGTGCAGGTGAGCGTGGCAGCGATAATGAGGCTCAGATGACACATGGAAGCCGAATGTTTACCAATCCTGTAAATATGGAAAAATATCCTTCTTTTGTAATCTTTCCTCAATGTCCTGCCGATATGTATTGGTCTTTTGAAAAACGCCCTGATAAAATTTCTGCGGACAGGTTTGAATCTAACCCTACAATAGCATCACCTCTTGCCACGGTAAAAGAATTGCTGGATTTGCATATTGAAAATTTGCCGGTTGACAAAAATCGAATTTACGTAATAGGATTATCCATGGGCGGTATGGCGACATTCGACCTTGCATGCAGATTCCCGGACGTCTTTGCAGCTGCTGTACCCATCTGCGGAGGTATAAACACAGAACGATTGAGTAGTGCTGCAGGAAAAGTTAAATTCAGAATTTTTCATGGAGACGCCGATCCGGTGGTAACTGTTGATTTTTCACGCAATGCTTATACTGCTTTAAGAAAACTAAATGCTCAAGTGGAATACATTGAATTCCCTGCTGTTGGTCACGATAGTTGGACACCCGCATTCAACCACGACGATTTTATGCAATGGATTTATAAGCAAAAGAAGAAGTGATTGAGGGATTCTTAAACAATGTACAATGTACAATGTACCATTTAAATAGTAAATAAATAAATTGTCAATATTAATGCTGAAGTAGCTCAATTGATAGAGCATTAATTACCATGCTGAGCAAACTAAAAAAAATCCCGACTACACTTTACTGTAATCGGGATTTTTAAAAGAAGGCGGCTATCTACTCTCCCACAAGCAAATGCAGTACCATCGACGTTATCGGGCTTAACTTCTCTGTTCGGAATGGGAAGAGGTGGAACCCCAATGCTATAACCACCTGAATTTCTTTTTTAGTGATTAGTGACCGGTAATTAGTGATTGGCAAACCACTAAACATGTAACATAATCATTAAAAATGACTTATTGAAACAAGAAAAGAAAAAAAGAGTTATACATATTCAAGCTTTTTAAAAAAACTCGCGACATAAGCTTACGGGCAATTAGTATTACTCGGCTTTACATCTCTGTTGTACACCTGTAACCTATCAACGTGGTAGTCTGCCACGACCCTTAAAAGAAATCTAATCTTGA
>Ga0228535_1000682_pt1 | contig 81862 bp, 70 predicted proteins | sample SJ1metagenome_FD_168457 | JGI IMG/M metagenome (GOLD analysis project Ga0228535, IMG submission 168457) | Enriched culture of PCE-dechlorinating microbial communities from Ithaca, New York, USA - SJ1 | ecosystem: Engineered > Modeled > Simulated communities (microbial... > Unclassified | place...
TACTCGGTTTCTCGCGGAGGGAAAGGATTCCCTGTTCCAGCGGGTGTTCACCCCGGCGGAAATCGAGTACTGCGGCCGGAAGAAACGGAGCGCCCAGCACTTTGCCACCCGCTTCGCCGCAAAGGAGGCGTTTTTCAAGGCCAGCGGGCTGGGCCTGCGGGACGGCATGTCCTGGAAGGATGTCGAGGTGGTCAGAAACGATCTCGGTAAACCCCGTCTGGAACTCCACGGCAGGGCCGCTGCCATCTTTGCCGAGCTGGGTCTGAAGATGTCCCATACCGCACTTTCCCATGACGGGGCCTATGCCGTGGCCATGGTGGTCCTGGAGCGCTAATATATGAGAATAGTCACCGCCGCCACGATGAGAGAGGCTGAACGCCGCACAATGGAGCAGCACGGCATTCCCGGCCGCCTGCTGATGGAAACCGCCGGCAGGGCCTGTGCGGACGTGGTTGTTGACGAATTCGGCCACGGTGGGGGAAGGTCGGCGGTCATTGTCGCAGGAAAAGGGAACAACGGCGGGGACGGGTACGTCATAGCGCGCTGCCTGCGTCGGTCAGGATGGAACGCCAGGGTATTCGTCCTTGCCGAACGGTCCCGGATATCCGGCGACGCGCTGACGAACCTGCTGCTCCTGGAACCCTCGGATCTGGTGTTCTGTCCCTCCCAAGAGGGTCTCACATCCCTGGCCTCCGCGCTGGACAGCGCCTCGGTGGTCGTCGACGCGCTGTTCGGAATAGGGCTCGTCAAGGAGGTGTCGGGGATCCACGCGGAAGCGATACGCCTTATGAACGGCTCGGGGAAACCGGTGCTCTCGGTCGATCTTCCCTCCGGGATTGACGCGGCAAGCGGACGTGTCCTGGGGGTCGCCGTTGAGGCGGACATTACGGTTACCTTCGCATTCGGCAAGATGGGTCACGTCCTCTACCCAGGCCGCGAACATACCGGAAAGCTCGTAATAGCCGATATCGGGCTCCCCGATGTGGTAACCGCGGCCACGGAAACCCGACAGTTCCTCGACCCCGTGACGATACGCCCTCTGGTGAGGAGACGGGACCGCAGGGGACACAAGGGGAGCTACGGACACTGCCTGATCATTGCCGGTTCCACCGGGAAAACCGGCGCAGCCTCACTGGCGGCCAACAGCGCTGTCAGGACAGGCTCGGGGCTGGTAACGCTGGCAGTGCCTGCCAGCCTGAATTCGATACTGGAGACCAAGACCACTGAGGCGATGACCCTGCCGCTTGCCGACGCAGGCGTCGGGTTTCTCGGCGAACGCAACCTGGATGCCGTCCTCATGGCCCTCCGTGGCAAGGACAGCGTGGCGCTCGGCCCGGGAATATCAAGGGAGGCGGATACCGGCGCCCTGGTGCGGATGCTGCTGAGGGAGTGCGACCTTCCCATGGTGGTGGACGCCGACGGACTGAACGCGATCGCGGATGACGTCTCAATCCTGCTGGAGAAAAAGCCGCGGACGTTGGTCCTCACCCCGCATCCGGGAGAGATGTCCCGGCTCACCGGCCTGACCATCGACGACATAGAGAGAGACCGGGTTGCCGCGGCAAGGGAGTTTGCCCTGCGCTACCGGGTCTATCTCATCCTCAAGGGAGCGGATACCGTCATAGCCTCACCGGAGGGCGAAATCGCCGTCAACGGCAGCGGCAATCCGGGCATGGCCTCCGGAGGCATGGGGGACGTGCTGACCGGGATACTCGCCTCCCTGCTGGGACAGCGCTATCATGCCATGGAAGCCTGCATGGTGGGGGTGTTTATCCACGGCCTGGCAGCGGATATGGTTGCTGCCGAGAAGGGCGAAACAGGGATTAACGCCACCGACGTCCAGGAGCGTATTCCTTTCGCGTACAAGAAACTGACAGAATACGGACAGCCTTAGGGAGAGACTGATATGCTTACCGCCCGCGACGTCATGACAAAGGAAGTTGTCACGGTTACCATGGAAACCACCATCCGTGAACTCGCAGGAATTATTACGGCCCACCGCATCGGGAGCGTGCCGGTGGTGGATTCCACAGGGAATCTCGTCGGGATCGTGACCGAATCGGACCTGATAGAGCAGGACAAGAGTTTTCACATTCCAACGGTAATCTCCCTTTTTGACTGGGTTATCTACCTTGAGAGCGAGAAGAGGTTCGAAAAGGAGCTCAAAAGGATGACGGCCCGGACCGTCGGCGATATCTGTGCAAGGGAGGTGGTCACGGTCACTTCGGACACGCCGGTCAACGCAATCGCCGATATCATGAGCACCAGGAAAATCCATGCCGTCCCGGTAGTTGAGGAGGGAAAGCTCGCGGGGATCGTGTCCCGCATCGATCTCATACGCAGCATGGCGGATTAGGCCCCATGCCTGCTGTCGTGAGCCACAGTGTCGAAGAGACCGCGGCCATCGGAGAATCTCTTGGAAAGCTGCTGAGGCCCGGTGATTTTATCGCCCTGGCAGGGGACCTGGGCGCAGGAAAGACTCATTTCACCCAGGGGGTGGCCCGGGGTCTCGGAGTAAGTCCGGACATCTGCGTCGCAAGTCCTTCGTATACATTGCTCAATGAGTACACTGGGAGGATACCCCTGTATCATTTCGACCTCTACCGGCTCGACGGAGACGGCGATATCCGGGATCTGGGATTTGACGAATATTTTTCGGGCCGGGGCGTCTGTGTCGTGGAATGGGCCGACAGGCTGGTTTCGGAGTTACCCGAGGAGTACCTGAGGATCGAGTTTATCCTGACCGGGGATACGGAACGGAGGATGGAAATTTCGTGGAACGGCTCACGCTACGGGAAACTGACGGCCGAGCTTGTCCGCATGCATCCGGCGAAGGCGTGAACCGCATCGGATGGTGACATCGAACCCGCGGCTGCGGGGTTTGATGAGGCTTTGACATTTCATAGATTGATGGGGGACTGGAAATGGCTCTGGTTGTACAGAAGTACGGCGGTACCTCGGTGGGGGATATCGAACGAATCAAGAATGTTGCCAGGAGGGTTGCGAAGACCTACGATGCCGGTAATCAGTTGGTCGTGGTGCTGTCCGCCATGTCGGGAGAGACGAACAAGCTTGTTGCCTTTGCCAATGAAATCTGCGAATTTCCCGATACGCGCGAATACGACGTGCTGGTATCCTCGGGGGAGCAGGTGACGGTGGCCCTGCTGGCCATGTGTCTCAAGTCCATGGGGTATAAGGCCAAATCGTACCTCGGGCACCAGGTGCCGATTGTCACGGACAGCGCGTTCAGCAAGGCGCGCATCGAGAAGATAAGCGAAAAGAACATGCGTCAGGACTTGGCGGATGGCACCATCATCGTTGCCGCCGGCTTTCAGGGAGTGGATCGGACAGGGAATATTACCACCCTCGGCCGCGGTGGATCGGATACCTCGGCGGTTGCCCTGGCGGCCGCGCTGAAGGCTGATGTCTGCGAGATCTATACGGACGTTGACGGCGTATACACCACCGATCCCAACATATGCGAGGGAGCCAGAAAGATCGACCGGATCTCCTATGACGAGATGCTGGAGCTCGCAAGCCTGGGGGCGAAGGTTTTGCAGATCCGTTCGGTCCAGTTCGCCAAAAAATTCAACGTGAACGTGCATGTCCGTTCAAGTTTCAATGATAACAAAGGAACTCTGGTTACCAAGGAGGATAGTGAAATGGAGTCGATTCTCGTCTCTGGCATCACCTACGCAAAGGATGAAACGAAGATAGCCGTCATGCGGGTCCCAGACAAGCCCGGGATAGCGGCAAGACTCCTTTCTCCCCTTTCCGAAGCGAACATATCCGTAGACATGATTGTGCAGAACGTAAGCGAAGATGGGTATACCGATTTCACCTTCACTGTAAGCAAGGCGGATTTCAAGAAGGCCCTCCTCATCACCAGGGAGGCAGCCGAGGAAATTAACGCGAAAGACGTCCTTACCGATGAGAGTATCTCCAAGGTGTCCATCGTGGGACTGGGAATGAGGAGCCATGCTGGTGTTGCCACCAAGATGTTCGATACTCTGGCGCACGAGGGAATCAATATACAGATGATCTCCACTTCGGAAATAAAGATTTCGGTGGTCATCGATGCCAAATATACCGAGCTTGCCGTGCGGGTGCTCCATAATGCCTTCGGGCTGTCCAACAAGGATGTGCAGCCCGAATAGCCGCTTTTCATTCCAACAAAAAGGTGAGCCATGAGTCAACTCAAACTCTACGATACCACTCTTCGGGACGGGACCCAGGCCGAGGACATATCTCTCCTGGTCGAGGACAAGATCCGTATTGCACACAGACTGGACGAGATGGGCATTCACTATATCGAGGGAGGTTGGCCCGGGAGCAACCCGAAGGACGTCGCCTTCTTCAAAGAAATCCGGAAAGAAAAACTCGCCAATGCCAAGATAGCCGCATTCGGTTCCACCAGGAGGGCGAAGTCGACTCCCGACAAGGATCAGAACATCCGTACCCTCATACAATCGGAAGCGGGCGTTGTGGCCATTTTCGGCAAGACCTGGGACTTCCAGGTACGCGAAGCTCTCCGCATCTCACTGGAAGAGAACCTGGGGTTGATCTTCGACTCTCTGGAGTATCTGAAGGACCATGTTGCCGAGGTATTTTATGATGCCGAACATTTTTTCGACGGGTACAAGGCAAATCCCGAATATGCTCTGAAGACGCTCAGGGCCGCCGAAGAGGCAAAGGCCGACTGTATCGTGCTGTGCGACACGAACGGAGGCACGATGCCTTTCGAGATTGCGGCCATCGTGGAAGACGTGCGCAGGCATGTGTCCACGCCGCTGGGCATACATACCCATAATGATTCCGAGTGCGCGGTGGCGAATTCCCTCGTGGCCGTAGAGCGGGGTGTTGTGCATGTGCAGGGGACCATAAACGGTTTCGGGGAGAGGTGCGGCAACGCCAACCTCTGTTCCATCATCCCGGCACTGAAGCTCAAAATGCAACTTGACTGCATCTCGGACATCCAGTTGAAAAGATTGTCGGAACTGTCCCGTTACGTCTATGAACTCTGCAATATTTCACCGGACAAGCATCAGCCTTACGTGGGCAAGTCGGCCTTTGCGCACAAGGGGGGCGTGCACGTCAGCGCCATTCAGCGCCATCCGGAGACCTATGAGCACATCAGGCCCGAGCTGGTGGGAAATGCCACGAGAATCCTGGTTTCGGACCTCTCGGGCCGTTCGAATATCCTTGCAAAGGCTGAAGAGTTCAATCTCGACCTGGACAGCAAGGATCCCATAACCATGGAGATCCTTGACAGCATAAAGGAAATGGAGAACCGAGGTTATCAGTTCGAAGGCGCGGAGGCCTCATTCGAGCTTCTCATGAAACGCGCGCTCGGCACCCACAAAAAATTCTTTTCGGTGATTGGTTTCCGGGTCATCGACGAGAAGCGTCAAGGGGACCAGAAGCCGATCTCGGAAGCCACCATCATGGTAAAGGTGGGCGGCAAGATCGAACACACAGCCGCGGAGGGAGCCGGCCCGGTTAACGCGCTGGACAACGCATTGCGAAAGGCCCTGGAGAAGTTCTACCCGAGGCTCAAGGACGTAAGGCTCCATGACTATAAGGTCCGCGTCCTTCCGGCGGGGCAGGGGACCGCCTCTGCGACCAGAGTTCTGGTGGAATCCGGTGACAAGGAGGACCGCTGGGGTACGGTCGGCGTTTCCGACAACATCATTGAAGCTTCCTACCAAGCGCTTGTGGACTGCATAGAATACAAGCTCGACAAGGACGAGGAGGCGGAGACGATAAAGAAATGAACGACCGTCGCCGACGGTTGATACTTTTGCTGGTGGGGCTTACCCTCACCGTGTTGCTTCAGCAGAGAGGCCGCGCCGTTTCCCCTACGGGAGATGTCGCGGCCTTTCTGCCTTCAGGGGTACAGAGCAGGGGTGAGAGAGTCATTCGCATTCAGGGAGACGTTATCAGACCCGGGATATATATGGTCTCCTCCGGTGTGGATCCAAGAACCGTCATAAATATGACGATACATGCTTCCGGGTATAATATTAAAGATTCGGGAATACTGCCGAAAAGCATACGCAGTGGCGATGTCCTCTCCCTTGTTGCTAAAAACAGTCAACTTACCGAAATTAAAATGGAAAAAATGAATGTCCTGGAGAAAATGCTTCTGGGAGTTCCCTTGGACCCAAACCGGATGGATGCCTCCGAATGGGAGTATATTCCCGGTATCGGCCCGGCTACGGCAAAAAAGATAGTTTACGACCGTCAAAATTATGGCGATTTTTCTTCGATTAGGGATCTGTTAAGGGTACCCGGCATTGGAGAAGGAAAATTGAGGCACATGGAACGTTACTTCGGGAGAGATGTAATTCGCTGAAATATAAGAATAATATAATCATCTATAAAAAACTGGGGGAATCGGGACAGTGCATTCTCAAGCGTTGGCATGCTTGATGAAATATTTTTGGGCACTTGGTTTTCAGTGAATTTTTTCAGAGGGAGGGATCGTCATGCAATGTCCAAAATGCAAAGGGCTCATGTTTTCAGAGAAGTACTATGATTATGTGCGGTCTTTTTATGCCTGGAGATGCACAGGTTGCGGTGAATTGCTTGATCCAACGATACTCTCCAACAGGGCGAGGAGAAGTAATCTTATCATAGGATAATGTTTTTCCTGGCCCTCAGGTTGGGTAGCGTTATTCCGCACGAGCAGTTTGTAACATTCTAACAGGAGAAGGCGGGTGCCGGTGGGCCGATGATTGAAATGTTCGCCCGCAAGCAAGCGAAGCTTGTTGTTTTTCCGGCATCCGTCTTCTCCTGCCTGCATGTCTTTCCCCACAGATCGACAATTTTATAGAAACCACTCCCGTGCAGTCCCCAAAACCCCCGCTGAACTGCCTTCCAATGCTTTCGTAAAGTTCTCTGGCCGACGAGCATTCCGGTTTCTCGCTAGTGTCCTGTGCGGCTAATTCCTTCCTTACAATTCCGGGCCTTTTGGCCCCTAGCCGCGTTCCGACTCCTCGGCTTAGACCCCGCTAGGCCTGTGTCGCCGCGCCTTGCCAGGAACCAAAATTCCTCGGCATTCTTGCGGTGAACTAACCGCACAGGACACTAGGGCTCGCTGCATCCAGATTGTCCGGTTCCGAAGAATATCTGCCGGGCGATAAGCTTTATGATGAACGCTCCTTCTGGTATACTCAATGGCTCAGGAGAACAGAATGGACATCCCGAGCTACCCAGACCACAGAGATTTGGAGTTAATCGACAAAACGTTTCTGGATGCAATCTTTTACCGTTTGCAGCCCCATATTTCCGAGTTTACCTTCTCCAATCTCTATCTGTTTCGTCGAGCTCATTCATACAGGCTTACAAGATGCGGAGACTCCCACGTGGTTCTTGGGAAGGGATATGACGGGACCGAGTATTTTCTGCCGCCATTGGATGGAAATGTCACGGATTCGCTTGCTGCCCTGATGCAGGACGGCTTGGTACTCTACGGCGCAGACCAGCAGTTCGTAGATATCCACTTGAAGGCGCGGGAGGATGTCGAGATCGTGGAAGACCGGGATGCGTTTGACTATCTCTACCTGCGTAAGTCCCTAGCCGAACTCCCCGGAAACCTGTATCACAAGAAAAAGAACAGGATCAACTATTTCACTGCCCGCCACGCATACCGGGTAGAGCAGTTTTCCGGAAGTCACCTGGACGGGGCGCTTTTGCTCCTCGAGCAATGGAGACGTGTCAAGTCTGACATTAGCGGGGGCTCGCTGGATCTGGAGGTGGAGGCGTCTGCGGAGGGGCTTGAACTGGCGAAAAGGCTCGGATTGGAAGGTGTAGTGGTGCTTGTGGATGGAAAGGTGCGGGCGTTCGCCCTGGGGGAGAGGTTAAACGCTTCTACATCGGTCTGTCATTTCGAAAAGGCTGATCCATTTCTCGAAGGTCTCTATCAGCTGGTTGATCGGGAGTTCAACCTTCGCTGTTTCACCGACTGCACCCGCGTCAACCGGGAGCAGGATCTCGGCGAGCCCAATCTACGCAAGTCAAAAATGTCCTACCATCCGGTTGAACTTGTTAAGAAATTTCGCGTTTGGAAAAGAAAAAGCTGATACCGGGCGTCGACCCCGCCTTTCAATCTCCGATTATCTTTACCAGAACACGCTTCTTCCGCTTACCGTCAAAATCACCGTAGAATATCTGTTCCCATGGCCCCAGATCCAGGTCGTAGTCAGTCACGGCAACCACCACCTCGCGACCCATGATCGTCCGCTTGAGGTGGGCATCGGCGTTGTCTTCGCAGCCGTTATGATGGTATTGGGAGTACGGCTTTTCCGGAGCCAGCATCTCCAGCCATTCCTCGAAATCAAGGTGTAATCCGGGCTCGTCGTCGTTGATAAAGACGCTCGACGTTATATGCATTGCGTTGCACAACAGGAGGCCCTCGCTTATTTCGCTCTCCTGCAGGCATTCCCGGATTTGAGGAGTGATGTTAACAAAGCCCCTTCTGTTACTGATTTCGAACCAGAGCTCTTTCCGATAGTGCTTCATGAAAGCTCCTCCTGCTTGTGCGGGTCAATCAATGTTGGTCTGAAAATAGAGCGACAGGCTATTCAACTCCAAGGCTGTAAGGGTTCCCAGATCCGGATCCGGGGCATAAACGCAGCCGTTATCCAGATATATCCTTCCCGTTGAGATGCTCTGTCTTATGGTTTCCCTGCTGACCGGGGTATGCCCTGATATTATTTTCCTGGAGCCTATCCGCTCCGGCTCCACCTCCCCGGACCGGTTCCAGAGCATTGCCTGCGTATCGGCAAAGGGATCGTCGGCCTTAAAGTTCAGGCCGGCATGGACCAGGATGTAATCGTCGCGCTCCAGATAATAGGGAAGTCCGGCAACGAACCTCTTGTATGAAGCAGGGATTTCGCAGGGCTCTTCGACGCCGAAGCTTTCGAGGGTTGTCAGCCCGCCGTTCAGTATCCAGAGCCGGTGGTAGTCCAGGCTTCCGCACGCCTGCAGGAACATTTCGTCATGGTTGCCGCGAATAGGGTGAACACTGAAACCGTCGCTCTGCAGTGACCGGATCAGATCGATTACTTCCCTGCTCCTCGGTCCGCGATCCACATAGTCGCCGAGCAGGTAGAGGGTGTCTGTCCGGTGGAGGCGCAAAACGTCGAAAACCAGGGCTGCAAAGGTTCTGGCGCATCCGTGGATGTCTGGAATGACGAATCGGCGAACAATCATTAAAAAAACCACCAGGAAAACATGCGGCCGGCGTTCTCCGGGGCAGGAACGTTCAGGTGTTTAGTGACGTGACAACAGTATCCTAAATTTTTTCCTTTGAAAAGAATGTAAACAGAATATGGAGCACCATGTGTGGCGTGAAGATGAGAAAGGCCGCCTAAGGGATACGGGGACAGGTTCGAAGTCAACCGTCAATGGAGTGATACGATAAACAATACATATAAAAATACGTCAGGCGTTTTTGCCCTTGACAATAATGCCAGGAAGTGAACAATTTCTCGGGTAAATTTCATTTCAGGAATATCAGATATGAAGAAGATCTACCTCGTTGCCACCGCCTCCCTTTGTATTCTCGGCGCAGCCGGATATTTTCTCTTTGTCAGAAAGACCCCTCCGGAATACAAGACGGCCACGGTGGAACGCGGAGCAATAGTCGCCACGGTCTCTTCCACCGGGACACTGAACGCGGTCACCACCGTTCAGGTCGGGACCCAGGTGTCCGGAACCATTCAGAAGCTGTTTGTCGATTATAATTCATCGGTGAAAAAGGGTCAGATTATCGCGCAGATTGACCCTTCCATATTCAACTCGCAGGTTGAGCAGAGCCGGGGCAACTACCAGGCCGCAGCGGCAAACCTTGCAAAACTGCGAGCCACCGCCATGGACGCAGAAAGGACCCTGAAGAGGAACAGGCAATTGCTGAAGGAGGGTATTGTCTCCCAGGGAGATTATGATACCGCGGAAACCAGGTATCAGGAGGCAAGGGCCGCCGTGCAGGCCGCTGAAGGGAATGTGCTTCAGACCCGCGGCTCTTATCGGCAGGCAGAGACCAATCTCCGCTATGCCACCATTCGCTCTCCGGTCGACGGTATCGTCGTGTCGAGAGATGTGGATGTGGGGCAGACAGTGGCCGCGTCCTTCCAGACTCCAACGCTTTTTACCATTGCCCAGGACCTGACCAAGATGCAGATCAACACCAGTGTCGATGAAGCCGACATCGGCAAGGTGCAGGTAGGCCAGACCGCCGTTTTCAACGTGGATGCCTATCCTGAGACACAGTTCAGCGGCGTTGTGTCACAGGTCAGAATTGCTCCGATGATTACCCAGAATGTGGTAACCTACGACGTTATCATTACGGTCGATAACAGGGATTTGAAACTCAAGCCGGGTATGACGGCCAACGTGAGCATCGAGGTGATGCGGAAGGACAACGTGCTGAACATCCCCACCGCTGCCTTGCGGTTCAGGCCCGCTGCCGACGGAGAGGAAACGGAGCGGCAACCACCCCGATGGCGGAGCGGTACTGCCGGGACGTCGGGACAGAGGGTATTTGTGCTGAAAGACGGCAAACCCGTACCGGTACCCGTGCAGACGGGGACCACCGACAATTCGCACGTGGAGCTTGTGGGTGGAAGCTTGCGGGCCGGCCAGGAAGTAATCGTGGAACAGATTCTTACCAGGAAGAAGGCGAGTCCGGCCGGCCGTATGATGGGGCCGAGGTTCTAGATGGGAGAGATTGTAGTACGGATTGATGGAGTCTCCAAGGTATACAGCATGGGGGAGCAGCGGGTCGAAGCGCTGAAAGACGTTTCCCTGGAGGTGGAAGAGGGGGATTTCGTCGCAATCATGGGCGCCTCGGGAAGCGGCAAGTCTACCTTCATGAACATCGTCGGCTGTCTGGACGTTCCCACCGCCGGTACGTACTGGCTGCAGGGCCTCGACGTGCACGGGCTGTCCGGAAACGCCCTGGCTGATATTCGAAACAGGAAGATAGGTTTTGTATTCCAGGGATTTAATCTGCTGGCCAGGACCTCGGCGGTTGAAAATGTGGAGCTTCCGTTGATCTACGGAAGGGTACCCGCCGTTCTCAGGAGGGAAAAGGCCCTTGCCGCCCTGGAACTGGTGGGACTGGCCGACCGCGCCGGCCATACCAGCAACCGGATGTCCGGGGGGCAGCAGCAACGGGTCGCTATTGCAAGGGCACTGGTGAACGAGCCTGCCATAATTCTGGCCGACGAACCGACCGGCAACCTCGATTCGCTGACCAGCGTGGAAATCATGGCTATTTTCCAGAAACTGAACAGGGAGGGGAGTACCATCATCATGGTCACCCATGAGCCGGAGATTGCCGCCTTTGCCAAAAGAAACGTCGTCTTCAGGGACGGCCGAATCATTTCCGACACTCCGGTCGCGCTACAGGCGGATGCCGGGCAGGTGAGGGGCTCGTGATGGAGTTTCTGCTGAGCCTCAAAATCGCGTTGCGGGCGCTCAGGACGAACAAGATGCGTTCGTTTCTCACCATGCTGGGCATCATTATCGGTATCGCAGCGGTTATAGCGATGGTGGCAATCGGTTCCGGGGCCAGCAGGATCATTTCCGACCAGATCGCCAGCATCGGCAGCAATATCCTGCTGGTGTTACCGGGATCCAGGACCAGCGGCGGAATCCGCCTGGGTCACGGCAGCACGCCGACCCTTACCTATGACGACGCCAAGGCAATCAGGGCCGAATGTCCGTCCGTGGCGTTGGCCGCACCCGTAGTCCGGGGAGGGGCACAGGTTGTCTACGGCAACATGAACTGGTCCACCGCGGTCATGGGTATAACCCCGGAGTATCTCATGGTGCGGGACTGGCGGGTTGTCGAGGGTCGGGATTTTTCCCAGGCAGAGGTCGAGGGGGCGGTCAAGAACTGCCTGATTGGCCGGACAGTCGCCGAAAACCTGTTCGGGGCCGAGGACCCGTTGGGAAAGATCGTCCGGGTGCAGAAGCTCCCCTTCATGGTCATCGGGGTCATGGACCGGAAGGGTCGCTCTCCCCAGGGATCGGATCAGGACGATGTGGTTTTTGTGCCGCTGCGAACGGCCCAGAGGAAGCTGTTCGGCAGCCAGTTTCCCAATTCCGTCGGTTCGATAATGGTCCAGGCAAGGAGCGAGCAGGACCTGGCAAGGGCCGAGGAGCAGGTAACCATGCTCCTTCTGCAGCGGCACAGGATTGGACCAGGCCGCGAGCCCGATTTCACGGTGCGTAACCTCAGCGAACTGCTGGATGTGGCCGAACAATCGTCAAAGGCCATGTCCCTGCTGCTGGGTGCCGTGGCATCCATCTCCCTGATCGTCGGTGGGATAGGCATCATGAATATCATGCTGGTCTCGGTCACGGAACGGACCAGGGAAATCGGGATCCGCATGGCAATCGGGGCCAAGCAGCGCGACATACTGCTCCAGTTTCTAACCGAAGCGGTTTTGTTGACGCTCATCGGCGGAGTCATCGGCATGCTGCTCGGTGTCGCGGGTGCAAAACTGGTTGCCCAGGTCTTCCAGTGGCCGACGCTGATATCTTTCAAGGCGATTGCCGTTGCTTTCGGGTTTTCCGGCGCGGTCGGCATCTTTTTCGGTTTCTACCCGGCCCGGAAAGCGGCTTCACTGAACCCCATCGACGCGCTTCGTTACGAATAATCGCTTAACAGAAGTCAGGTGAAAGGTTACAACATGGAAAGACTGCGTCCCATCCGTTTGCTGCTTCCGGTAGTTGCCCTCGTGCTGTTCACGTCGATCCGCGTGGTTTTTGCTGAAGAGCCGGCACAGAAACTCACCCTGAAGGACGCCATCAGAATGGCGGTGGAGAAGAACCTGGAGGTCAGGGCCGAGCTCTACAATCCCGCCATTGGCGAAGCGGATATCAGGCTGAACCGCGGCATTTACGATCCGTTGCTGACGTTTCTGGCCAACTACCAGGAGTCCACCACCCAACCGGCCAGCACCCTGCTTTCGGGCGCCAGCATCAGCAGGCAGAAAAATCTCTTTGCCAATGCGGGGATAAGCCAGCTGATTCCCATAGGCGGAACCGTAGGACTGTTCTTCGATAACCTCTGGAACCGCAACAATGCGGACCCCTCACGCGGATTCCTGGACGAGTACTGGCAATCGGAGCTCACCATCAGCTACTCGCAGCCGCTCCTCAAGAATTTCGGCAGGGAGGCGACCGAGCTCGGCATCGCCGTGGCGGTAGGCGCCAAGGAAGCGGCAAGCGACCAGTTCAGGAGCAAACTGATAGACATCGTGGCCAGGACCAGGACCGCCTACTTCACCCTTCACAGCCTGAAGGAAAACCTTGAAGCAAAGAAAATCGCCCTTATCCTTGCCAACAAAATTCTCGAGGAAACAAAAGGGAGAGTCAGGGCCGGCGTGCTCCCTGCCATGGAGACCCTGAACGCGGAATTCGGCGTCGCCTCCAGGGAAAAAGAGCGTATCGATGCGGAAAAGCTTCTGAATGATCAGATGGACGCTGTGCGGCTTTTGTTGCAGATTGAAGGGACCGGTGAACTGGATCCCGTTGACCCGCCTGATCGCCGGGACTATCAGGTTGACGAGGAGGATGCGGTAAGACGCGCACTGGCCGGACGGCCGGATCTCAGGGCCGTGAAGGTCAATCTGCGTATCCTTGACCTGCAGACCAGAGTTGCGCACAATCGAATCCTCCCGGCCCTGTCCTTCAACGCAAGCGCGGCTCTGACAGGGCTGGGCCAGGATTACACCCGCGGCCTGGATCGGGTCGGATCCGGAGACTACCCGATCTGGAGTCTTGGTCTGCAACTGACCTACCCCCTGGGCAATCGGGCCGCTGAGAACGACTACATCAAGAGCAGGTTGAAGATCGAGCAGGCCAGAGTCGACCTGAAGAACCTTGAGGATTCCATCAGGAACGAGGTGAGAACCGCAATTCGCGGCATCCGGGCGAACTACCTCCAACTGGAGGTGGCGGACAGGGGGCTTGCCTATGCCGAGGAGAGGATGCGTGCCTACATAAAAAAGAACGAGGTCGGGCTTGCAACCACCAAGGAGGTCGTGGATGTGCAGAACGATTTGGTGGCGGCGCAGGCCAACCGGATTCAGGCTCAGGCGGAGTACAATATCGCCTTGGCGCAGTTCTGGAAGGTCACCGGCGAAACACTTGAGCACGAGGGGATAACTATCACCGGGAAGGAAGCTGATGCCCTATATGACGCCAACAGCCGCTGACAAAATCGTTTACACGGGACGGTTCCTGTTGCTTGCGATGTGTATTCTGGTAACGGCCTGTTCCGGCAAAAAGGAAAAATCGACAGAAAAGTCGCCGGTACCGGTCAGGACGGCAGTCTCCGCAACCAGAACCGTGCCTGTGCAGATTCGGGTAATTGGGAATGTGGAGGCCTATGCAACGGTCTCCATCAAGTCCCAGGTCAACGGGCGGCTGGAGAAGGTCCATTTCCGCGAAGGCGACGATGTCCGCCAGGGAGCCCTGCTCTTCACCATAGACAGCCGTACCTTCGAGGCGGCCCTGCGGCAGGCGCGGGCGGCCCTGGCCCGGGATCTGGCCCAGGAGCGGTATGCCCGTGAACAGGTGCGAAGGTATGGCGAACTGCTGAGGGAAGGAATTGTGAGCAGGGATCAGTATGAGCAGTTGCAGGCCAACGCCGACGCGCTGACGGAAACGGTGCGGGCTGACCGGGCCGCCGTGGACGATGCCGCCGTAATGCTGGGTTACTGCTTCATCCGTTCTCCCATCGACGGACGCACCGGAAGCCTGATGGTCCAGAGCGGCAACCTGGTCAGGGCAAACGACGATCCGGTCCTGGTTACCATCAACCGGATCAATCCGATCTACGTCACCTTTTCCGTGCCGGAAAAGGAGCTGGCTGAAATCAGAAAGCACATGGAGGCTGGAGACCTGAAGGTGGAGGCACTCATCCCTAACGATTCAGGGCCGGCCGAGCAGGGGTCCCTGAGTTTCCTCGACAATGCGGTGGATGCGGCGACCGGAACCATCAAGGCCAAGGGTACCTTCGCGAACAGCGGGAAAAGGCTCTGGCCCGGCCAGTTCGTCGACGTGGTCCTGACCCTGGCGACCATCCCCCATGCGGTGGTCGTACCGTCGCAGGCAGTGCAGATGGGACAGGAAGGAGAATATGTCTTCGTGGTGAAGCCGGATCGGACTGTTACGTACCGGCAGGTCTCAGCCGGTGAGACCCATAACGGTGATCGGGTAATCATGAAAGGTCTGGCCGCGGGCGAGACCGTGGTCATCGACGGGCATCTGAACCTGGTGCCGGGCGCCGCAGTGACAATCAGGCAGGACACCCCGGACCGGCAGGTAACCCGGTAATGAATATCCCCGCCCTGTGTATCAGCCGGCCGGTCATGACGACCCTGATCATGGCGTCCATCCTGATCTTCGGACTGTTCGCCTATCGCTACATACCGGTCAATGACCTGCCCAACGTGGACTTCCCCACCATCCAGGTAACCGCCAACCTCCCCGGAGCCAACCCCGACACCATGGCCTCGGCCGTGGCAACCCCTTTGGAACGGCAGTTTTCCACCATTGCAGGGGTGGATTCCATGACCTCCGCCAACGGGATCGGCAGCACCAGGATCACCATCCAGTTCGATCTTTCGAGGGACATCGACGCCGCGGCCCAGGACGTGCAGGCAGCTATCTCCCGTGCGGCGCGGCAGCTCCCCGAGGACATGCCGGCACCGCCGTCCTTCCGCAAGGTGAACCCGGCAGACCAGCCGGTCCTCTATCTCGCCCTCAGCTCTCCGACTCTCCCGCTCTACAAGGTCAACGAATACGCGGAAACCATGACCGCGCAACGCATCTCCATGGTAAGCGGGGTGGCCCAAGTACAGGTGTTCGGCTCCCAGAAGTACGCCGTTCGCGTCAAGGTCGATCCGAAATCCCTGGCAAGCCGCGGGATCGGCATCGACGAGGTGGCAAGCGCCCTGGCGGCCGGCAACGTCAACCTGCCCACCGGGACCCTCGACGGTGCCCATCGCGCCTACACTATCCAGGCCACCGGCCAGCTGTACGATGCCGCGGCATACCGACCTTTGATCGTGGCCTACCGGGGCGGTTCACCGGTGAGGCTGCAGGAGTTGGGGAGGGTGGTTGACGGCGTGGAGAACGACAAGGTGGCGAGCTGGTACCGGGATACCCGCGCCGTTGTCCTTGCCATCCAGCGACAGCCCGGCACCAATACCATCGAGGTGGTGGACGGCATCAAGAAACTTCTCCCGGTCTTCAGGGCTCAAATGCCCGCCTCGGTAAACCTCGACGTCTTCTACGACCGCTCCGAATCCATCCGCGAATCGGTGGACGATGTCAAGTTTACGCTCTTCCTGGCAATATGCCTCGTGGTCCTGGTCATATTCCTGTTCCTGCGCAACCTCTCCGCGACCCTGATACCCAGCCTGGCGCTTCCCTTCTCCATTATCGGCACGTTTGCCGTCATGTATCTGATGAAATTCAGCGTCAACAACATCACGCTCATGGCCCTGACGCTCTCGGTCGGCTTTGTGGTGGATGACGCCATCGTCATGCTGGAGAACATCGTACGTCACGTGGAACGGGGCGAAGGGATCATGGAAGCGGCGTTCAACGGTTCCAGGGAGATCGGTTTCACCATCATTTCCATGACCCTGTCGTTGGTGGCGGTATTCATTCCGGTCCTGTTCATGCCCGGGATCATGGGACGGATCCTGCACGAATTCGCCGTAACCATAAGCATGGCCATACTCATTTCAGGTATTGTCTCCCTTACCCTCACGCCTATGCTGTGCAGCCGCCTGCTGCGGTCCGGCGGCTCCGAGCGGCACGGCCGGCTCTACCTGATGATGGAACGGTTCTTCCAAGGCATGCTCGACCTTTACGAGCGGACCCTGCAGACGGTTCTCCGGCACCGCCGCGCGACCCTGACGGTTGTCGTCGTACTAACTATCCTGACAGGGTGGCTCTTCAGCAGGATGCCTACCGGGTTCCTGCCGAGCGAGGATACCGGGCAGATTTTCGCCTTTACCGAGTCCGCCCAGGGGACATCCTTCGAGGAGATGAAAAGGAAACAACAACAGCTGGCGGACATCGTTGCCCAAGACCCGAACATCGAGGGTTTCATGTCCTCCGTGGGCACGGGCGGAGCCAGCGCCTCGGGCAACGAAGGAAGAATTTCCATGAAGCTCAAGCCGCGCCATGAGAGGAAACTTTCCGCCGACGAGATTATCAGGGAGCTGCGGCCGAAGGTCGCGCAGGTTCCCGGCATAAGGATGTTCATGCAGAATCTGCCCACGATCCGCATCGGCGGGCGGCTGACCAAGAGCCAGTACCAGTATACCCTGCAGAGCACCGACAAGGACGAGCTGTACCGGTATGCGACAGTGCTGGAGGAGAAGATGCGCGGCCTGCCCCAACTCCAGGAGGCCACGAGCGACCTGCAGCTTAATAATCCCCAGATTGACCTGGAAATAGACCGGGACAAGGCATCAGCCCTTGGAGTTTCCGCCCTGCGTATCGAGGATGCCCTTTATTATGCCTACGGTTCCAGGCAGGTTTCGTCCATATATGCGCCGAACGACCAGTACCAGGTCATCCTGGAACTGGAAGAAAGGTATCAAAGGGACCCTTCGGCGCTGTCCATGCTCTATGTCCGGTCCGACAGTAACCGGCTGGTTCCGCTTTCAACCGTTGCCGGTCTGACCAGGAGTCTGGGGCCGCTGAGCGTGAACCATCAGGGGCAGCTTCCGGCGGTGACGATTTCGTTCGACCTCCGGCCCGGGGTCTTCCTCAGCGACGCAGTATCCCTGGTAGACGGCCTGGCGCGCGAGACCCTGCCGCCGACCATAAGCACCAGCTTCCAGGGCACCGCCCAGGCATTCCAGGAGTCCGTCCAAGGGCTCTGGCTGCTGCTCTTGATGGCCATCCTGGTCATCTATATCGTGCTCGGTATTCTCTACGAAAGCTTCATCCATCCGCTTACCATTCTTTCGGGTCTCCCGGCGGCCGGTCTGGGCGCGCTCGTCACCCTGATGATATTCGGCAAGGAACTCGACGTGTACGCGTTCGTCGGGGTGATCCTGCTCATCGGCATCGTCAAGAAGAACGCCATCATGATGATCGATTTCGCCCTCGATGCGCAGCGGAAAGAGGAAAAGCCGCCCTTGGATGCCATCTGCCAGGGGGCGATTATACGTTTCCGTCCAATCATGATGACTACCATGGCGGCCTTCATGGGGACGCTCCCCATCGCCCTGGGTTTCGGCGCCGGTGCCGATGCCCGCCGCCCTCTGGGCCTGGCGGTGGTAGGCGGACTGGTCGTTTCCCAGCTGCTGACCCTTTACATTACGCCGGTGGTGTATTATTACATGGACCGGATAAGGGAGAAGACCGGCTCATTCGTGAGCGGATTACGCGACAGGCGCCGACCGGCAAGCTCTGGTTAGCCGGGAGGGATAATCGGAGATCTTGGGATGAGCCTCTTTCTATTGGTATTCTTTCTGCTTTACGGCGGGATGCATTTCTATGGGTATCGTAAGCTCTGCGGCGCGTTTCCCCTTTCCACGACCGCCGCGATCTGCCTGTTCCTCCTCATGGCCCTCATGGTCTGTGCGCCGATCCTGGTTCGGCTGGCGGAGAGAAAAGGGCTGGAGACCCTGGCGGTGCTGCTGGCGTATACCGGCTATACCTGGATGGGGTTGCTCTTTCTCTTCTTCGTCACCTCGATTACCATTGACGTGGGGTGCCTGCTTGCCCGGCTCGGTGGTGCAATGTTCTGGAAGAATTCCGCTCTCCCTCTTCCTAACGGGCGCCAGGCGTTTGTCGCCGCTCTCCTGATTTCCGCCGGAGCCGTGCTCTACGGTTATTTTGAGGCGCTGTCAGTACGCACGGAACGGGTCGTCATACCTACAAGTAAGCTTCCCGGGTCAATAGCCCGGTTCACCATCGTGCAGATATCCGACGTGCACCTGGGGCTGATAGTAGGATCCGACAGACTGAAGCGGATCCTCGGGAAGATTGCGGAGGTCGGGCCTGATATGCTGGTTTCGACCGGTGATCTGGTGGACGGTCAGATGGATGATCTGGATAACCTGGTCGACGAGCTGCGGAAGGTTAATCCCCGCTACGGGAAGTTCGCGGTGACCGGAAATCATGAATTTTATGCGGGTATAGACCACTCAATGGATTTCACCCGGCGGGCAGGGTTCACGGTTCTCCATAACAGCATGGTCGATGTAGGCGGCGTGCTGACCGTCGCCGGGGTTGACGACCCGGCAGGGCGGGCATTCGGGAAACCGGCGGTCCCGGAAAGGGAGGTTCTGGAGAAAGCGCCCCGGGAGAGGTTCCTGGTGCTGTTGAAGCACCGGCCCGCCGTGGCCCGGGAGTCGGCGGGGCTTTTCGATCTCCAGTTGTCGGGACATGTCCACAAGGGACAGATTTTCCCCTTCGGGATTGTCACCAGACTCTTTTATCCCGTTGGGACCGGTTTCCTCCCGCTCGACGGGTCTTGCTCTCTTTACGTGAGCAGGGGGACCGGGACCTGGGGACCGCCAATAAGGTTCCTTGCACCCCCGGAGGTCACGGTCATCGAACTGGTGAATGCGGGGAAAGAATAAAGCGAAGGCCGTTCAGACGCAGTCGTCCTTCCAGCAGCATTCAGTCTGGCCACATGTTTCCGACGAATTCGTGTTATAACAGGCATTGTTGCCTTCATCCTGCTGAATCGCCCTGATAATGGCGGCCTTCTTCATGTTCTTTACTTGCAACCCGCGGTTTTGCGCAATCTTTTTCACGGCTTCAAGTTTCATGGGTAATCTCCTTTCCGCATTGCCCTGTTTTTGAAATACGCTTCGTCAGTTGAAATCCCACCCGATCCAAGCCGGTCTCGTTGAGGAACGGCAATCAGAATAGATTCTGACAACCAGTCGGAAACTATAGCAGAGCTTGATGCAAATTCAACCGTATCAACCGGCGTGCTGGATCTGTTTTCCCCTTCCGGCCCCGGCCAGTCGACGCAGAACAACGCTTCTGTCATCAAAAGGAGAATTCGTATGAGGATAGGGTTATTTCGCATGTTGAGCCTGATGGTGCCCGTTTTCATCGTTAGAAGACCGCATTGTCTGGTGCTGCTTGCCTTGGCGGTGCTGGCGGGCGTTCGACCCGCCGCGGCTTTCGGCACGCATGAGAAACTGGTCTTTGATCTGACCTGGACGGGTATCAAGGCCGGAACGGCCACACAGGAGATTACCACCGACGGTAATGAAACCAGGATCGTTTCCATTGCCCGTTCCGCCGACTGGATTTCGGTCTTTTTCCCGGTCGAGGACCGTATCGAGACGGTTCTTACCGGAAACAGCCCGTCCAGGATCGGGCTGCCGACGCTCTACCATCTGAAGATAAGGGAAGGCAACCATCGCAGGGACAAAGAGGTCCGGTTCGAGCATGCCAAAGGCGTCGCTCATTACAAAGACAACCTGAACGGCGACAGGAGGGTCATCCCCATATCCCCATCGACCATTGATACCCTTTCAAGCTTCTATTTCGTCAGGACCCTGAAGATGGAGGTCGGAAAATCGATCTTTCTCACCATCCTCGATAACATGAAGGTATGGAACGTGGAGGTCCAGGTACTGCGCAAGGAAAAGATCAAGACCAAGCTCGGGAGTTTCGATACCATCGTGATCAAGCCGTTGATGCAATCCGAGGGTATCATGGACCGGAAGGGGGACATGTATATCTGGCTTACGGATGATCACCGCCTTCTCCCTGTCAAAATGAAGACCAAGGTGAAGGTAGGAAGCATAACCGCAACCCTGGTGGGCGGGGTCTACCAGAAACAGTAACCGGCGGCAGTTGGTCGGATATCCGTATCCGGTAACGTTGCCGGCCGGACAAATCGTTTTACAAAATCGACAGGATATGGTAACTCCATAATGGTCAACCGATAGTGAATGTGTGGTTGACCATTTTTTCTGTGAAGGAGATCCCGTGCCGGTCAGTTATGGGGAGGAATTACACAGGCTCCGGGAGGACGGCCTGTTCCGGTCGATGAAGCGCATCGAAGGGGGGCAGGGTCCGCGCGTCATGCTGGAGGGCCGCGAGGTGGTTCACCTTTGTTCCAATAATTATCTCGGGCTTGCTGATCATCCCGGCCTGAAAGAGGCCGCAATACGGGCGACTGAAAAGTATGGGGTCGGCACCGGCGCATCCCGGCTGGTTTCCGGGACCATGGAGCTCCATGTGGCACTGGAGAAACGGCTTGCACGGTTCAAGGGAACTGAATGCGCCCTGGTGTTCAACTCGGGTTACGCGGCCAATACCGGGGTAATCCCGGCTCTTGTCGGGAAGGGAGACGTTGTCTTCAGCGACCGCCTTAACCACGCCAGCATCGTGGACGGCTGTCTCCTGTCCAGGGCCAGGATGGTCCGTTATCCCCACAGGGATACGGCTGCGCTGCGGCGTCTCCTGGATGAGCATCGGGGAGACGGCCGCTGCGTCATCGTCACCGACGGTGTCTTCAGTATGGACGGCGACCTGGCCCCCCTTGCCGACCTGGTGGCAATCAAGAATGAATACGGTGCCCTGCTCATGGTGGACGACGCCCATGGGACCGGCGTTCTCGGGGCCACGGGACGGGGAACGGCGGAACATTTCAGCGTTATGTCCGGGGTGGATATTCACATGGGTACCCTGGGCAAGGCGCTCGGATGTTTCGGCGCGTTTGTCGCCGCTTCCGCTGAGCTGGTTGAATACCTTGTGAATCGGGCGCGCACCTTCATCTTTTCGACCTCGCTCCCCCCGTCGGTTCTTGCCTCGGCCCATGCCGCGCTCGACATTGTGGATTCGACCGAAGGCGGTGCGCTTCGCGCCAGGTTGAATCGTCACGCCGATTTCATGCGGGAAGCGCTTCGTAAAGCAGGGTTCGACACCCTTGGGAGCCGGACCCAGATTATCCCGCTTCTGATCGGCGGAGCGGAAAAGACCATGACATTTTCCAGCGCGCTTTGCGAAGCCGGCCTCTACATCCAGGGGATACGCCCTCCCACCGTGCCGACCGGGGGGAGCCGTCTCCGCTGCACCCTGATGGCGACCCATGCAGAGGAGGAGCTTGCCAGGGTACTGGAAGCGGTTGTCCGGGTTGGCAGGCGCCTCGGTCTCGTATGAATGCAAAAACGGATCGACACATCACATTAACGGTATATGGTGTTTCAGGAAATCAAGGACTCTATTGCAATCCACTGTGAGACTACGGGGGCAGGCCCTCCGCTGGTTTTCGTCCACGGCTGGTCCCTGTGCGGAGCGGTATGGAGGTTCCAGACGGAACACTTCCGCGACCGCCACAGATGCATAACCATGGATCTCCGGGGACACGGCAGGTCTTCGGCCCCTGAGGCGGGGTATGGCATCGAGGATTTCGCCTCCGATCTGACGTCCCTGTGCGAGCAGCTGGACCTGACCGGGGCGACCCTGGTGGGGTGGTCCATGGGTGCCATCATAACCCTGGCCGCCTATCCGAAACTCCGAGACAGGCTCCGGTCGCTCATCCTTGTTTCCGGAACGCCAAGGTTCACCTCATCGGGCGACTACCCCCACGGCCTCCCGCCAAAGGAGACCAGGGGGCTGTCTCTCCGCCTTAAGAGGAATCCCGGCCAGACGCTGGATGCCTTCTTTCGCATGATGTTCACCCCAGAAGAAGCGAGAGGCAGGTCGTTCGAGCCCATATGCCGGGATATCGTTCCCCTTCTATGCCGACCGTCGTGCACGGCCGCCCTCCATTCACTGGATACCCTTGCATCCGCAGACGTGCGGGCCGTCCTTTCGGATATCCGTATTCCGTGCCTCCTGATCCACGGCCGGATGGATACCATCTGTCCTGCAGGGGCGTCCCGGTACATGGCGGAACGGATTCCCCGCGCGTATCTGGCGATCATGGACGGAGCCGGCCATGCCCCTCAACTGTCGCGGCCGGAGGAATTCAACAGGATAACCGGCGATTTCCTGGGAAAGGTTTATGGGATTGATTGAAAGGAAAAGAGTGAGGTCGGCCTTCCACGGGCAGGCTGAACGTTACGACGAGAAGGCTGTAGTCCAGAAACGCGTGGTTGGGCGGATGGTCGGCAAGATCCGGGAAGGATGGACCGGCCCTGTGCCCCGGAGGGTACTGGATATCGGATCAGGCACCGGTATGCTGTTGCGGGAAGTCCGGAGTCTGTTTCCCGCCTCGTTCCTGGCCGGCCTCGACCTGGCGCCTGCCATGGGGAGGGCGGCCATGCGCTCTCTTGCAGGGAAAGGAAGGGGGATATGCGTGGAGGGTGACGCGGAGCGGCTTCCCTTTGCCGAAGGCACCTTCGACCTGGTTCTTTCGTCCTCCACCTTTCAATGGCTGAACTCGCTCGATACCGCTTTTTCCGAGGTCCGGCGGGTCCTGGCGCCTGGCGGCACTTTCCTGTTTGCCCTGTTCGGCGAAGGGACCCTCAGAGAGTTGCAGGAATGTTACCGGAAGGCACTGGTGCAAGGTAGAAGTGACATTGTGGACAGGAGTCACCGTTTTTTCTCAGGGAGGGATGTGAACAACGCCCTTGAAAGGGCGGGTTTTTTTTGCTGTCACACTGAAACCGTCATGGAGCGGGAGTTCCATGCGGATGTCCCGACCCTGCTTCGGTCCCTGAGAGGCATCGGAGCCGGAAATGCTTCTCCCCCCGCAACCCGGGGTCTTGCCGGCAGGAAGGTGATGATGCACATGTTTGACGCCTACGAAAGAGAATACAGCGAAGATGGATTGATTCCGGCGACGTATGTGGTAGTGCTCGGAGAAGGGAAAAAAGTCTGACAAGCACTCTGCCCGCGCGGATCGATGAGGGTACTGCAGAAAAAGGCAGGAGGCCTGAAAAAGCAGAGACCGCATATAGTCTGTATGCGGTCTCTGCTTTTTCAGGCATAAGTCGTTAGTAGGTCTCAGCGGCGGGAGGAGCCTCTTCGGTTGTTTTCTTCGATTTCTTTGACTTCTTCGGGGACTTCTTCTTGGCCGGTTTCTCGTCGGCCTTCACTTCCTGCCCGGACGCCTCCTCCTTCTGGAGCTTTCTGTACTGGGTGCTCGTATCCGCTCCCTTGGTTGTATCAGTAGTTGTGTCTTCCTCAAGCACCTTGCCTTCCGGGTTGGTTACCGTTGTGGTCACGGTGGCTTCCTGTGTCGGAAACTCCTCCGCTGCGTAGACGCTTCCCGAAAAGGCAAGAACCGTTGATGCTGCAACGAGTGTGACGAGAGTTTTTCCCATAACGTCCTCCTAGCGATAAGTTGTTAACGCAGCTGCGGATACCCGCAGAGTCGGGGCGATGAAAAAATTTTTTAAAATAATAACATCACGCAAAATAAATGCAACAAGCTTTCTGGGTCATCATCCTGCGGGGCACCCGTAATGGAATACTCAGGTGCGGGTTTATGCGCAATACCACCCGGTGTCGGCTGCAGGATCATGTCGTGGGTGCCTGTTCCGACCCGATTGCGCATCCACAGCGGTAACATGCCTGTTCCGGTTCGTCCCCGCGTGCAATAATTATGGCGTTGCAGCTCGGACAGGTCGAAAGTCCCTGCATCTCTGAAGAAACGGATTCGCGGTAATAGGAGTCCCAGTCCATTTCTTTGACCTGCCTGAGTTCTTCTTCGGTTACGGTTTGACTTGATCTGACGTAGTTACGCATCATCCGACCCCTTGTACTTAGTATTGGTAGCAAAATGGCTGCCGGATGATTTTAGCATAAAGTTGCCGAAAATAGAAATATGTCACTGGTTGTCGCCAACTGTGGATTGCCGCAAAAACCTGTTGACTTTGTACCTCTATTTCGGATAATTGGCCAATAGTGACATACAATTGAATAATTTTGAAAGATAAACGATAATACTAAACCATCCGCGAGGGTGGGGCGGAAAACCTCCAGGGTCTCCAGCAGACAGCCGGGTTGCCGAAATATCCGACAGATATTTTTGCCCCGGTTTTTTGCATGCTGACGGTGCCCCGGGCTCTGACATTTTTACAGTCATTCATGAATCAACTACATTTTTTGTGACAGGCGCATATGCCGTGACAGCCGTTGCTACCGGGGGATTCGGCCCGGCGCGCGCCATTGGCCGTGGAAACACCATTTGCGGGGTGGACTATGTTTGTTGAGAACAAGTCATTGCATTACATTGAAGCCGAAGCGCAGGATGTTGTCACGCTTTACCGTTCCACGGGGACAGTGATGCTGGCCCAGGGTGGAAGGGGGCGCCAACCCTGCGAAGCATTTGTATGTGCGGTGCAGAATGGAGCGGCCGTTAACGTCTATGTGGCGCTTTCGTTGCAAAACAGCAAAAATCTCGTCATCTTCGCGCCAAAGGAACTCCCGGACACCAAAAAAAGCCATGAAGACCTGGTCAGTGCTGCCTTGGCTACCGTAAAGGATTGGGGTTTTGAGATGGAAGGTGTCAACCTCAACTACAGCAAGGCGCTCAAGGAGGTGGTGCTCAACGACCTGCGGATAGTGCGCCAGCCCCAGTCGGCCAGGAAGTCAGGACAGAAAAGAGGCGCCGGGGAGAGGCATGCGCGGCCGTCGTCGCAGGTTCAAGGGAAAGGGGGACAGACTGAAGTCTCCCATGACACCAAGTCTACAGAAGAGACCCCGGCAAGCCTCAGGACGCCTGATGGAAAAGCCACTGGAAAAGGACATGGGGGGGGAGAGAGGGGTAAAACCGATAAGGAATCCGCCGGAACGGGCAGAGGCGAATCAGTTCCGGATCAAGCTGGTAGGCACGAGACACCCATCCCCGGCGCTGTCGAGCATCACGGGACTCTAATGGAATCCGTTTTACAACCCACCAAAGGGCCTAGTGATGCGGCGGTGGAAAAAAAACAAGAACTTGCGTCCCTGGAGGCCGAGATGGAACGGATCTCCAGGGAGAAGTCCGTGGCCGTCTCAAAGCTGAACAACGACCTGGAAAATACAAGAAAAGAGATTGCCAGGGTCGGCGAGGAAAAAGCGCGGATGCAACGCGAGGCCTCGCAACAGATAGACCGGCTGCGTTCCGAGCTGGAGACCTTGTCCAGCGAGAAACGCGATGTTGAAGAAGCGTTGTCACGGGAAATCGCCACGCTCGGCTCCGAGATTGAAAAAGTTATCAAGGATAAAAAATCCCTGGAAAAGGATGCGGCAGAGGAGGTCGCTACTCTGAAAGCAGAGTTGGAGCGACTTTCAAATACCAGGTCGGAAGATGAAAAGATGAGGGCAGGGGAGGTGGCCGCTCTCAGGAGCGAGCTCGAGGGACTTTCCACTGCCGAGGCTGACGTCGAACTGGACGGGCTCAGGGTGGAACTGGAAAGGCTGAAGGCCGAGAGGGACCTGGCCCGTTCTGCAACGGAAACAGAGAAATCCGCCATCAGGGAGGAGATCGAACGAATTCGGAAAGAAAACAGAAAAAACAAAGAAAAATCAGTAGAAGAACTCTTAGTACTTAAAGATAAACTTGAAGAAACTCTGGCGGAGGGAAACAAGAGTGAACACGAGCTGCAGCAGCAAGTGGCTGCAACGAGGGAAGAGCTGGCACGGCGACGGGAGGAGAGGGCGGCGGCTGTCAAGGAGGCTGATACGGAGCTTGACACGCTCAGGGCAGAGCTTGACCGGCTGAACGCAGACCGAGCCCGGGACGAAGAAGCCGCGGCCCATGAGCTTGCGTCACTCAGGGAACACATTGCGCGTCTGCTCGAGGAGAAGGCTGCCGCGCAGGAAGCGCTGGCCGGGAGTATTGCCGACCTGAAGAGCGATGCGGAACGTCTTGTCGCCGAAAAGGAACTGATTGCGAATGCGGCGGCAGAGGAACAGGCAGGGCTGTCTGACTTGATTCGGACCCTGGAAAGAGATATATCGGATTCCGCTGAACAGGCCGCAAAATACAAGGCCGAGCTGCTTGAGGAAGCTGAAAGACTGAAGACGGAAAGAGCCGCTGCCGAGAAAAAGAACTCAACAGAGATCTCAAGGATCGAAAAAGAGATTCTCGGCCTCAGGGAGGACGCGCAATTGGCCCGGGACACGGCTGCACGGGAGATCGCGCAACTTAAGTCTGAGATGGAGGGGCTTTCGGCTGAAATGAGCGCCCAATTGGCGCATTCAACTGCCGAAATTGCCGGCCTCAGGAAAGAGTCGGAGCGTCTGCTGCGCGAGAAAGAGGAAACGGTACTTGCCACGACCTCGGATCTGGAGGCTGCCCGTACGTCAGCGGCGGGACTCTCTGACGAAATCCTGCAGATACGCTCCGCCAAGGCCGCGGAGCTATTGGCGATCAACTCCGAGATAGCACGACTGAATCTGGAGAAGGAGTCTGTCGAGAAGGATGCCGCGGATCAGCTTGGTTCTGCGACGGCAAAAGCGGCCCAGCTGGCGGCGGATCTCCTGGAGACCGAAATAGGAGTCATCGAGAAGACACAAGCGGCGAGGTCGGCGGCGCGCGCGCTGCTGACCGCCGTGTCAGGGGACGGCACCTCTCCTGAAGCCCTGGTCGAAGGTCCGGATATCTCCGAGAGAATAGCCGGACTGCTGAAGGAGGCGGACCGTCTCGCGGCAGAGAAGGCTGAGGTCGAGGATTCGGCGCTCGCTGAGCTTGCCTCACTGAAGGCCAGGGTGGCCCGGCTCGAATCGGAAAACAACGCCGCAAAGAGGGCTGCGGCTGCCGAAGCGGATGCGTTGAAGGCGGAAGCCCGGCGACTGATTTCGGAAAGAGAGGAAGCAGAGAGGATTGAGGGAGAACGTCTTGCTCAGCTGGCGGCTGAGGTGGCGAGGCTTGCGAAGGAAGCGGACGCGGCCAGGGAGGCGGCTGCGGCCAAGATGGCGCGATTCAAGGCGGAGTCCGATACCCTGAGCGACGTGAGGAAGGCGTTCGACAGCGTATCGGCGGACTTTCCCCAAGGGGCGGAGGTGGAGGACGATAGGCCAGCGGACAGGGTTGCTCCGGTTCCTCTCCAAGCCACGGCCGTTTCCCGGCATGCTGAAAGGGCTGAAATGCCTGCCACCGCTTCGACCTGCGGGGCGCCGTTACCGATTGAGATTCATGGAGAGACGACCGGTGAAGCGGAGAAGTTATCGGAAGTGGTGGACGACCCCGACCCGTTTGCATTCCTTGGTCACAGCGACGGGATGATGGGGAGCACCCGCAGCTTCACTTCGGCACGGTCGGGACCTCCGGTAAAATTCAGCATAAACAGGGCACTGCAGGCAATAGATTTTGTCTCGCCGGAAGACGTGCTGGAGGTACACCAGTCGCTGAACAGGACCCGTGTCGCCATGGAGGACAACACCACGGTGACTTGCGATTCCTTCCTGTGCGCGGTGCGGAAGGAAGGCAAGCCGCATGTCTATATAGCCCTCTATCAGGTGGACAATAAGACGGTCCTTGTATACACCCCGGAAAAGCAGCCCGAGGATCCGCTGGAGTTAGAGCAGGTCATGCGGGACGGCATGGACTTCATAGAGATTGTCGGATTCATGATGGACGCCGTGGATCTGGGCAGGGGAAGCGGCGGAAGGGCTAAGGTCCTGAGCAGGATACCGGTCCTGAGACAGGCGTCGTGACAGGATTGGGGTACAAGCCGGCAGGTTGTCATTCTTTGCAGTCAGTGGGGGGGGCCACAAGTTCTATCAGCTTCCTGGCAAGGGGGTGCACAACGCTGTAACGCACCTCCACCCCCTCGCGTCTCCCCTCGATGATTCCCTTGTTCTTCAGCAGCGCCAGGTGTTGGGAAACCGTGGCCTGCGGCAGGCCGAGACATTCCCAGATATGCTTGACATTGCATTCCTTGGAACAGAGCCCCGCCACGATCTTTAACCGTACCGGATGACCAAGGACCTTGAAGATCTCGGCTTCCGGACCGTACTCCCTGTTTATGTCGAACTTCATGGCGCGACCCCTTGAAAGAGCAAATTCTATATATCTATATTATTGCCTGTTGGTTTTGTCAATCAGAATGGTGTGGTTTCAGTGAAACAGCCGATCACTGAAATGGCAGGCAGCGAGATGGGCCGGTTTTTTTTCCTCAAGGGGTGGTACGCGCACGGCGCAGATTTCCGGAACCGCATGGGGGCAGCGGGGATGAAACGGGCAACCGGGAGGGGGGGCCAGGGGAGAGGGAATATCCCCTTTGAGAACTATCCGTTTCCCACGGCCTCCTCGCTCCAAGTGGGGGACCGCCGACAGCAGGGCTTCCGTATAGGGATGGAGGCATCCGCTGAAGACATCCTCCGCATTTCCCATCTCTACGATGGTTCCCAGGTACATGACCGCGATCCGATCGCTCATGTGACGGAGCACGGTAAGGTCGTGGGCGATCAGGATGAAGGAGAGCAGGTACTCCTCCTTCAGTTCCTGGAGCAGGTTTATGATCTGCGCCTGGATGGAAAGGTCCAGGGCGGAGACCGGTTCGTCCGCGATGATCAGCCGGGGCGATACGGCCAGTGCCCGCGCTATTCCTATCCTCTGCCGCTGGCCCCCGGAAAATTCATGGGGGTAACGCCGCAGGTGCTCTTCCGTGAGCCCCACCCGTCCGGCCAGGCTGACCATCCGCTCCCGGTACCCGTCTCCCGTACCCAGTCCGTGGATCTTAAGCGGTTCGCCGATAATGTCCCCCACCCGCATCCTGGGATTCAGTGACGAATATGGGTCCTGGAAGATCATCTGGACATCTTTCCTGAAGCCGAGCAGATCCGCGCCGTGCAGGTCGCCCAATGACCTTCCCCGATACAGCGCCGCACCTCCGTCGGGCTTCAATAGCCTGAGAAGAAGCTTTCCGAGGGTGGATTTGCCGCTCCCGGATTCACCGGCAAGACCGAGGGTTTCGCCCTCGGCGAGCGACAGCGTGACGCAGTTGACGGCTCTCAGTGGAACCGCTCCCCTGAAGGGGCTCGTCCTTACCGGAAACGATTTACTGATGTCTCTGGTTTCGAGCAGGGTGTGGTTCATGAGTATTTCCAGCAGCGGACGAGCCGGCCTGATCCCATGTCGCGCAGGGGAGGCTGGTCGGTCCCGCATTGCCACTCCCTGGCCGGGCAGCGATCGCAGAAGCCGCAACCGGGGAGGTCAATCAGGAGATTGGGAACCTGTCCGGGTATCACGGCCAGCGGTCTTCCCGGCTCGGACCGCTGGGGGAGCGAGGCAAGCAGGCCCTCGGTGTAGGGATGGAGCGGAGTTTCCAGGAGCGCACCGGTCGGTCCGGTCTCTACGACTTTCCCTGCATACATGATGGCGGTGCGGTCGGTGCGTTCGGCCACGATCCCGAGATCGTGGGTAATCAGCAACAGCCCCATCCCCAATTCCTGTTTCAGGCTGTCGATGAGCTCCAGGATCTGCGCCTGGATGGTGACGTCAAGGGCCGTGGTGGGCTCGTCGGCAATCAGCAGCCTGGGCCTGCAGGCAAGGGCCATGGCGATCATGACCCGCTGGCGCATGCCACCGCTCAACTGGTGGGGGTAGTCGGAATAGCGGGAGGATGCGGATGGAATCCCGACCCGGTGGAGCATCTCGACGGTTTCCTCCCGTGCTGCATGCGCCGTCAGGCCCCGGTGGAGGCGCAGCCCTTCCGAGATCTGATCGCCTATCCGGAACACGGGATTGAGAGAGGTCATCGGCTCCTGGAAGATGATGGAGATGAGGTTACCTCTGACCCGGCGCATCTCCGGCTCGGAGAGCAGCAGCAGGTCCCGTCCTTCAAAGACTGTTGCACCGCTGGTGATGACTCCGGGCGGGGGGACGAGGCGGAGCAGCGACAGGGCGGTCATGCTCTTGCCGCACCCTGATTCGCCTACGATCGCCAGCGCCTCACCCTCCGAAAGGTAAAGGTCCAGGTTGTCGACGGCCTTTACCGTCCCCTCGGTCGAGGGGAAATGCGTTGACAGGCCGGTGACTTGAAGCAGCATTGTTTCAAGGCTCCTGCAGGCGGAGTGGGATAGGACATCGTCCAATTCTATATCATGAATTCACGGCAGGGGCAAACTGTTTGCCTGAAGCCGGCCAGGTCTGAAAAGCTTGACAAGGGGATGCCCTCTTCCTATCATACGCCCTTCCGGTGGTATATGGGGATGCCGGGAGAGACCGCATCCGCGGTGCCGGCCAATGACGGAAAATTGCCTGTCCCGTCCGGTTTCACGGGGCAGACAAAAACAAATTGACTTCATATCCGAATTTTGTTTTTATCGAGAAGTTTAGGAAAGATAGATGCCTGCGGTCAAATTGTTCCTCACCGTAATGCTTTTCATGTGCCTGGCATTTTCCACTGCGGAAAGCGCTGCGAGCCGGCCGGAAACCGTCAGGGTGGCCATTTACAAGGGCCTTGAGAGCGTCCGGATCAGCGGCTACGGTCTCAGTGTCTCCACCGGAGACGGCAGGCGTGTCGAGATCGAAACCCCGTTTACGGTAAAAAGGGGAAGAAACGGTGTCTCGGCAGGTGAGGTCCAGGCGCGCAGCCTGGTACTCTCCTCCCCGGGAATTGTCCAGATAAACGGCAAGGGGTACCGGGGTACGATAGAGATCGTTGCGGCGGAGAAGGGGCTTCTGGTAATCGACGAGATCCAGCTGGAAGAGTACCTGGTCGGGCTCGTCAACTGTGAAATATCGTCCCAGTGGCCAATCGAGGCCGTGAAGGCCCAAGTGGTGGTTGCCCGTTCTTTTGCCCTGTACCAGAAGGAATCCAGGAAAAACATGCCTTATCACCTGGAATCGACGGTGTACGACCAGGTTTACGACGGGTGCGACATCGAAGACAGCAGGGCCGAACGCGCCGTGGAGGAGACGGCCGGCGAGGTCCTCACCTATGACGGTGCGATCGTACTGGCATTTTTTCACTCCAGTTGCGGCGGACACACGGAAGCGTCCGAGAACGTCTGGCCCACGCGGCTCCCGTACCTGCGGGGCGTGGAGTGCACCTACTGCATGAGTTCGCCTTCAGTCGTATGGGAACAGACAGTCCCGCGCAGAAGGCTCGAGTCCATTCTACGCGCGGCGGGATACAAGGTTCGCGGCCTGAAGGAAATACGTCCGAAATCCCGCAACCGGAGCGGGCGGATTGATTCCATTGAACTGGTTTCAGGGGAGGGTAAAACCACAATACAGGCGGTTTCCTTCCGGAAACTGGTCGGTTATGGGGTCATACGGAGTACGGGTTTCGAGGTAAAGGGTACGGACGACGATTTCACCTTCACAGGTGTCGGTTACGGACACGGTGTCGGCCTTTGCCAGTGGGGGACAAAAAAACGGGCGGAAGAGGGGTTCTCCTACCAGGAGATACTCTCCTACTACTATCCCGGTACCCGGATAAGGCAACACTTCACCGAGTAGTGCATGCATTTCAGCGATTTCGATTATTTTTTGCCGCCTGAGCTGGTTGCCCAGACGCCTGCCGCGCGGAGGGACGCCTCCCGTCTCATGATTCTGGACCGGGTGGAGGCGAGCATCTCTGAAACCGTATTTTCGGGCATAGCCGGACTGTTTCGCCCCGGAGATCTCCTGGTCCTGAACGACACCAGGGTCATACCCGCCCGCCTGCTGGGGAAAAAGGAGAGCGGCGGCAGGATCGAGGTATTCCTGGTCAGGAGGGTCGCCGGTCCTGACGAGACCTGGATCTGTCTGCTGAAGTCTTCCAAGAAACCGAGGCCAGGTACGGTGATCTCCCTCCCGGGAGGGATGGAGGCTGTCGTGCTGGACAGGCGCGACGAGGAAACCTGGCTGCTTGCGTTTTCTCCGGCACAGGGTTTCGACGGCTGGCTTGAGGAACATGGCAACATGCCCCTCCCTCCCTACGTGCGCAGAAACGCGGGCAGCGAAGACAGGTCGCGCTATCAGACCGTGTTCGCCAGGGTGAGCGGCGCCGTGGCCGCTCCTACGGCCGGCCTGCACTTCACCGATGAACTGCTCGGCGAGCTCGGCTCCCTCGGGGTTGCAATGGCGACACTGACGCTCCATGTGGGGCTCGGGACCTTTCTGCCGGTGCGGGTGGACGATGTCCTTGAGCATCGCATGCACCGCGAGTTCTTTTCCATACCGGGCGAAACCGCGGCTGCCGTTGCCGAGAGGAAAAAGGGGAAGGGGAGGGTCATAGCGCTCGGGACCACCACGACCAGGGCGCTTGAGCAGGCCGCCGCCCCCGATGGTACGGTGCGGCCGGGGGAAGGCGAGGCCGATATTTTTATTCGTCCCGGCTACCGGTTCAAGGTGGTGGACGCACTGATCACCAATTTCCACCTGCCATGCTCGACCCTGCTCCTGCTGGTTTCCGCCTTTGCGGGCAAGGATTTCCTATTCAGGGCCTATGGGAAGGCGGTGAAGCGGGGGTTTCGCTTCTACAGTTACGGCGACGCGATGTTTATAAGGTAAGGCTGGCATAGGGTAAAAAGCAAATTCGAGGCAGACGGACAGCGGCATCAAATTGGCGGCACTGAATTTTCAAGTATTGGCGAAGGACCCGTCGTGCGCGGCGCGGGTCGGCACCCTGACCACCACCCACGGGACCATGCCCACCCCGATCTTCATGCCGGTGGGAACGCAGGCAACCGTAAAGGCCATGACGCCCGAGGAACTGGCGGAGGTGCAGGCAAGGATCATCCTGGCCAATACCTACCACCTCTACATCCGGCCCGGTCATGAACTGATCGGAAGGATGGGGGGACTGCACCGCTTCATGGGGTGGCCTTCGCCGATCCTGACCGACAGCGGGGGGTTCCAGGTCTTCAGCCTCGGCGAGCTCTGCCGGATCCGGGAGGAAGGGGTTACCTTCCAGTCCCATCTGGACGGTTCCCGTCACTTTATCTCCCCGGAGATCTCCATCGGTATACAGGAGGCATTAGGCGCCGACATCATCATGTGCTTCGACGAGTGTCCCCCCAGTTCGGCCGACTACGGCTATGTACGGAAATCCATGGAGATGACCTCCAGGTGGGCGGAACGCTGCAAGGAGGCAAAGCGGCGCGAAGACCAGGCCCTGTTCGGTATCGTTCAGGGCGGGAGGTTCCCCGACCTGAGGGAACGGAGCGCAACGGACCTGTGTGCCATGGGCTTCGACGGATATGCGCTCGGAGGCCTGTCGGTAGGCGAGGAGAAAGAAGTCATGTACCAGGTCATGGACAGCTGCGAACCGCTCCTTCCCGAGGACCGGCCGCGCTACGTCATGGGCATCGGCACTCCTGCAGACCTGATTGAGGCCATATACCGGGGATACGACATGTTCGACTGCGTCATGCCGACCAGGAACGCGCGCAACGGCATGCTGTTCACCTCCGGCGGCAGTATCAACATCAAAAAGGCCTGCTATGCCGAGGATCCGTCTCCGGTTGATCCCGAATGCGGCTGCTATGTCTGCCGGAATTACAGCAGGGCCTACCTGAGGCACCTCTACCGTGCTGGAGAGATTCTTTCCTCACGCTTCAATACGTACCATAACCTCTACTACTACCTGAACCTGATGGAAAGGGCCCGTGTCGCCATCTCAGCCGGACGCTTCACCGAGTTCAGGTCCGAATTCCATGCCGCACGACAGGGTTTTGACGGTTCCGGCGCGGGTGTTGTTGCAGGAAAGCACGTTCTACCATAAGCGCCCATTGGGCTTCTTTATTTCACAAACCCAGGAGGTTTTCACCAATGATCGATCTGGCATACGCAACTGGTTCAGCGTCGGGGGGGGCAAGTGGTTCGGGTTTCATGAGCTTTATCCCCCTCATCTTCATGTTCGCGATTTTCTATCTGTTGCTCATCCGTCCCCAGCAGAAAAAGGCCAAGGAGCACAAGGCCCTGCTGGAGACCCTTCAGAAAGGCGATCAAGTGGTCACGGCCGGAGGGATACACGGCAAGGTGACGGCAATCGACGACGGAGTCGTGGTGGTCGAGGTGGCAACAGGGGTGAATATCCGAATCAACAAGGCCTTCATTGCCAGCATTTCGAAAAAGGCCTGAGAGGCCTGTTCCGCAGCCTGAGCACAATCGATAAGGTGCGCTCTCGGCAGCGGGCGAGTCATAATTTTTGAAAGGAGCGTCTGCCATGCCCAAGGGAATCACCTCGCGCGTCACCCTCATATTGATCTTTCTTTTCCTGTCCCTGCTATACCTTACGCCTACCCTTGTTCCGAACCTACCTTCGTGGTGGCAAGGGATGTTTTTCCCGAAAGACAAGATACACCTGGGGCTGGACCTTCAGGGGGGTATCCACCTGGTGATGGAGGTGGACACGCAGAAGGCGGTCGAGGGGCAGCTCGACCTCATCGCAACCGATCTGGAAGACACCCTGCATTCGAAGAATCTCCGCTTCAGAAATGTATCCAGGCTCGGAAGCGACAGGGTGGCAGTGGTTCTCTATGACAGGAGCACCGCCGACGAGGTGGGAAAGTTCCTGAAGAGCAGGTATCCCAGGCTCAATGTCCAGGCGCCCTTTGACGAGGGGGGCTTCCTGAACCTTCAACTCAGGATGGACGACAAGGAGATGCAGGGCATAAGGGACAAGTCAGTCCAGCAGGCACTGGAGACCATCCGGAACCGGATAGACCAGTTCGGCGTTACGGAACCGGTCATCCAGCGGGAAGGGACCAGGAACATCGTGGTGCAGCTTCCCGGCGTGCAGGATCCGAAGAGGGCGATCGAGCTCATCGGCAAGACCGCGCGGCTGGAGTTCAAGCTGGTGGACGAGGGCGTGAACCCCGCAACGGTAACCCCTGGGACGGTTCCCGAGGATGCCGAGATCCTGATGGAGAAAAAAACGGATCCGGATACCCACGTCGTCACGGAAATGCCTTACGTTCTCAAGAAGAAGACCATGATAACCGGTGACCTCCTGACTGACGCCCAGGTCAGGTTCGACCAGTACAACATGCCCTACGTGGCCATCGAGTTCAATTCCGTGGGCGCCAGGTTGTTCGACCAGGTCACCGCCGCCAACGTGGGCAAACGGTTTGCCATCGTGCTGGACAACAATATCTACTCGGCTCCGGTCATCCGTGAGCGGATTTCCGGCGGAAGCGCACAGATATCGGGGAGCTTCACCGAGCAGGAGGCCAGGGACCTGGCAATCGTTCTCCGGGCCGGAGCGCTCCCCGCTCCGGTACACGTTATCCAGAACGTAACGGTCGGGCCTTCCCTTGGCCAGGACTCCATCAACAAGGGGCTGATAGCCGGTCTCGTGGGTGTCATCCTGGTGGTTGGTTTCATGGCCGTCTACTACAAACTTTCGGGCATGGTGGCGAACCTGGGCATGGTGCTCAACATTGTATTCCTTATGGGCGCGCTCGCGGCCTTCGGCGCCACCCTGACGCTTCCGGGCATCGCCGCAATCGTTCTGCTCATCGGCATGTCGGTCGATGCCAATGTGTTGATCTTCGAGCGCGTACGAGAGGAACTGCGGCTCGGCAAGACCCCCAAGGCCGCCCTGGATGCCGGTTACGACAAGGCGTTCCTCACCATCATGGACTCTCACGTTACCACCCTGATTACCGCCGCCGTGCTGTTCCAGTTCGGCACCGGGCCGGTCAAGGGATTTGCCGTCTCCCTGAGTCTGGGCGTGATCATAAACCTGTTCACTGCACTGGTGGGGACCAAGGTGGTGTTCGACTACTTCCTCGGCCGTGGCCGAGCGACCAAAATAAGCATATAGGCTGGGGGGATCAATGGAAATCATCGGGAAAACCAATATCGATTTCATCGGCATGAGGAATATCTCGTTTATAGTATCAGCCGTCATCTCGATTATCGGCATCATCAGCATCATCCAGATCTCCCGGGGAACAGCTAACATGGGGATCGACTTTGTCGGCGGAACCGTCCTCCAACTGAAATTCGAGAAGCCGGTCGACATGGCGGACGCACGCAAGGCCCTTGACGGTCATGGCGTGGCGGCCGCGCTCCAGGAGATTGGTGCGGGCAACCAGCTCCTGATCAAGATCGGCAGGACCAACGTGGCGCTCGGGAAGGTCTCGGACACGGTGCAGGAGGTCTTCAGGAAGGAGTTCCCGGCCAACCCGTTTACTGTGGAGAGTTCGGCCGAAATAGGACCTTCCATCGGGGAGAAGCTCCGTAAGGATACACTGATCGCAATCGTCATCTCCATGATCGGCATCATCATCTATATAGCCTGGCGGTTTGACCTCAAGTTCGGTATCGCCGCCACCGTAGCGACCCTGCATGACGTATTGGCGATCTTTGCCATCTTTTTCGTTCTCGGCAAAGAGGTGGACCTCCTCCTCATTACCGCTGTACTGACCATCGCCGGCTACTCCCTGACCGATACGGTGGTGGTCTTTGACCGGATCCGGGAGAACCTGCGCAAGAACCTGAAGGAGTCCCTGGACAAGATCTTCAACCAGAGCATCAACGAAGTCCTCTCAAGGACCATCATCACCTTCTTGACCACCTTCTTCGCGGCCGGTTCGCTGTTTCTGTTCGGCGGCGAGGTTATCCACGACTTCGCCTTTGCCCTGGCCTTCGGTATGGTGGCCGGAGTCTATTCGTCGGTGTTCGTAGCGAGTCCCCTCGTGCTGGTTCTGGAGAACCGGGCCAAACGGGTCAAGGTGTAGGTCCGTCGTCGCTGCTTGCTGGTGAGAGATCCCGCCCCCGTTTTTCGGGGGCATTTTTTTCTGAGGAGGGGGCAATGGAGCCGATACTGGAGAGACGCTGGCGCATGGCGCAGCCGGATGAGTCCATGGTTGCGCGTCTTTCGCGGGAATGTTCCATACCGCGGCTCACCGCAATCCTCTTTCTCAACCGTGGGATAGACGATCCCGGGGATGTCAACCGGTTTCTTTCGTCAACACTTGCGGAGCTCCACGACCCTTTCCTGCTCATGGACATGGACAAGGCTGCCCAGCGGCTCGGGGAAGCGGTCCTGAGCGGTGAGCGGATCTGTGTCTACGGTGATTACGACGCGGACGGCGTAACGTCCGTGGCTCTGCTGACCTCGTTCCTGAAGGCGCTCGGCGCCGATTGTTTCTATCACATCCCCAACCGCCTGGAGGAGGGGTATGGCCTGGGCGCTGCCGGCATCGACGCCGCGGTTCGCGGAGGCGCCCGGCTCATCGTGACGGCTGACTGCGGAATAACCGCCTTTGCCGAGGCCGAGACATGTTTGTCTCTCGGTGTCGATCTCATCATCACCGACCATCACACCCCGACCGACAGGATTCCGTCGGCCCTGGCGGTCATCAATCCTTTACGCCCCGGATGTACCTTTCCCTGCAAGACGCTGGCCGGGGTGGGGGTGGCCTTCAATCTGGTTGTCGCCCTGAGAAGCCGCCTGCGGCTGGAAGGATTTTTCGGGGACCGGGCCGAGCCCAATCTGCGGGAATGCCTGGACCTGGTCGCCCTCGGCACCATTGCCGACATCGTCCCCCTGACGGACGAAAACCGCATACTCGTAAGCCATGGGTTGAAGGAACTTTCGGCGGGTAGCAGGATCGGGGTGAGGGCATTGAAGACGGTCGCTGGGATCAACGGCGCCGTGGACTGTGGCGCGGTGGGCTTCCGCCTGGCGCCTCGCCTGAACGCGGCCGGGAGGCTCGAGGACGCCTCAATCGGGGTCGAACTCCTGCTCACCGGTGATGCCGGACTTGCCGCATCCATTGCCGAAGAGTTGAACGCCAGCAACGAGGAGCGGCAGTTCCTTGAGCAGACCATCATTCGTGACGCGCTGGATATGGTCAGAAACGATCCGGCCATGGCTTCCAGGAAGAGCATTGTCCTGGTCTCGGAGTCGTGGCACTGCGGGGTCATCGGGATCGTTGCGTCCCGCATAGTGGACCTGTTTCACAGACCGACCATTCTCATCTCGCTGGCGGAGGGTAAAGGCAGGGGTTCGGGGAGAAGCATCCCGGGCTTTCATCTCCACGATGCGCTCCAGGCATGCTCAGAGCATCTGCTCCGTTTCGGCGGACACAAATATGCAGCAGGACTTACCATCGGCCAGGAGTCCCTCGAAGCTTTTGCGGGGCGATTCGACGAGATCGCCTCGGAACTCCTTTCGCCGGACGATCTCATCCCGGAGCTCAGGATCGACGCGGAGCTCCTGCCGGCGGAGGTTTCGCTCGAAACAGCCGAACTGATCGGTTCCCTGGAGCCCTATGGCATGGGCAACCCTCGTCCGGTCTTCCTCCTGCGGGGGGCCAGGGTGCTGGAATCGAATATCCTGAAGGAGAGGCACCTGCGGATGCGGCTCTCAGCGGGCGGGATTACTTTCGATACGGTAGGCTTCAACCTGTCGTCCCGTACACCAAAAGGCGATACCGTGGACATCGCCTTTTCCATGGACATCAACGTCTGGAACGGAAGAAGGTCGCTTCGACTGCGGATAAAGGACCTGCGGGAAGCTGTCGATTAGATCCGGCCATCCGCTGTCCCCCTCACCCGGCGCTGCGCGCCACCCCCATGGTAGCCGTTAACATCATCCCTTCTCATGAGGAGGAAGGGAGCGCCGGGAGAGGCTGACGGCCTCCTTTTTCCTGGTAGAATGGTACTCTGTATCCGTTCGAGGGGGATGAAATGAGGAGACGGGAGAGGTTTGCCGGGGCCGACAGGGTCATAAGGGTTGGCTTTATCGCCAATGCCGTCCTGATGGTCCTCAAGCTGGCAGCCGGCCATTTCGGGGGATCCGAAGCCGTGTTTGCCGACGGTGTCGAGAGCGCATGCGACTTTATCGCTATCGCCTTCACCATGGTGGCCCTCCGTATCGGCCGGCAGCGACTTGACGGCAGGCACCCCTACGGCCACGGCAGGGCCGAGAACATCTCGGCAATCCTGGTGGCAATCATCATCTTTCTCGGCGGTGTGGGAATCCTGATTCGCTCCGTTGTCACCATCGCAGCCGGGACCTACCCAGAGCCGGAACCGATAGCGGTCCTTGCCGCGGCCGTCACCATAGGGGCGAAGGAGTTTCTCTACCGCTTTACCGTGAGGACAGGCTCCCGCCTGGAGAGCCCGGCACTGCTGGCCGTGGCCCAGGACCACCGCAAGGACGCCCTCACCTCGGTCGCGACCTTGGTGGGTGTGACCGGCGCCTTCTTCGGCGTCGGCATACTGGATCCGGCGGCCGCGGTGCTCTCCTCCCTCTGGATCTTCCGGATCGGCTATCAGACCTTCCGTTCAGCCGCCCATGACCTGATGGACGGCAGGCCTCCGGAAATGCTCATATCTTCAATCAGTGAGATTGCGGAACAGGTGGATGGGGTCAAGCACGTGCACGAGATCAAGGCCCGCCGCTCCGGCCAGTATGTGATAGTTGACCTGAAGCTTGATATGGACCCGGATATGACCGTCAAAAGATCGCACGATATCGCCACCCGGGTGAAAAGAAACATCTTCAGGAAATTTCAGAATGTGGGCGACGTAATGATTCACATCAATCCCCATGAAGAGCAGCACGAGGATCTGACCAGGCTCTGACCGGTCTCGATATCTGAGAGCTTGTCCCTATTTCCAGACAAGCTCTAAACCTGACCGTCTGGCGCTGTTCCCGGACAAAGCCGCCGCATCGGTATCGACCGATGCGGCGGCTTCTTTATGTCCAAAGCGCTTTCATCGACTGTGGCCCTGTGCTATGATTACCCGATTGGAGTCCCGCCATGCCGAAAGGGGGATTTCTGACGTTACGGATGTCTGAACGATATTCTTCAAACAAAGGAAACCCTGCGTGCGTAAACCGAACAAGAGGCGAGTAAACACCAGAAAAAAACAGGGAGGTTTCCGCCCGTTCGTCTATCTGATTCTGACCATTGCCCTGATAATCCTGCTGTTCTTCGTGTTGGACAAGCTGAAGAGGCCAGCCCCGGTCAGGCCCGGGGGCAAGCCTCCGGTGGAACGGCCGGCACCACCGGTCGAGCGGCCCGGGAAGCCTCTGCCCCCTGAGAAACCTGAAAAAGCAGAAGAACCGGCCATGCCTGAAAAGCCGGCAAAACCGGCACCGGTCCATAAAGGGTATACCGCCCCTGTTCCTGTAGTGAAACCTCCCGTTATAACCGGGGAGGGAACCATTGCAATTATCATCGACGACATGGGTTCCAGCCTGAAGGAGGCGGAAGACCTCATGAATATCGGCGTTCCGCTGACCTTTTCGGTCATCCCCGGTCTGCGGCAGGCACGGGAGGTGGCTGAGGCCGTGCATGCCGGGGGGTACGACGTCATGCTCCATATCCCGATGGAGCCCCATGACTACCCGGCCCGCCGGTTGGAGACAAACGGACTGCTCCTGGCCCATTCGGAGGGTGAGATTGAGAAGAGGATGAAGGATTATTTCCGGGCGGTTCCATACGCGGCAGGGGCCAATAATCACATGGGCTCCCGCTTCACCGAGGACAGGGACAAGATGCTGGTTGTGCTGGAGATGCTGAGGGCGAAAGGGATGTTCTTCGTGGACAGCATGACGACGCCGAAATCGGTCGGTCTGTCCCTGTCCCGTGAGCTGGGTCTGCGTGCCACGGCGAGGAGCGCACCGTTCCTTGACAACAGCCAGGACGTTGCCGCGGTCAAGGCGCAGCTGGGGGCACTGGAGAAGCTGGCCAGGAAGAGGGGGAGCGCAGTCGGTATCTGTCACCCGCACAGGACCACCATACAAGCGCTCGCCGAGGAGCTCCCCCGGATGCGAAGCCGGGGGATACGGTTCGTCTCCGTCTCCAGGCTGGTGAGGTAATTCCGGATCCGTTAAGGCGCAACGGATCCGGGAGATAGACTCTACGCCAGCCTTTCCGCCACGTGACGCATGGTCTTCATCAACCGCCGGTAGCCGTCCTCGGACAGGATTGAACCAGGTTTGCGGGGGTTGGTCGGGTGGATGAGCAGGAAGGCGTCGCGCATCCTGCCCGGAAGCTCGCCGAGCGCTGCGAAGATAAAGTCGTAGAGACTGCTCTTGGTCCTCGTAAAGCCGGACCCTTCATACTCGTGGAGGGGGTGGACCTTCTTCAGCACGGAGCTTCCGTCCATGTTGAACCGCTGGACCTCGACACACCGGCCGTTTCCGTTTTCGAAAGGTCTGAAGGTATAAACCGATTCCCGCGCGGTTTCCCTGAACATGTGCAGGAGCGGGTCGTCGTCCGACAGGACCGTCCTGGAGTTATAGAGGCAGGAGAGGAGCAGCGAGGAGCAGCAGCGGTCTTCCAGGAAACCGCACGCACCGCCGTCGGATGCCTCGTAATAGAAGGAAAGTTCGTCCGTGCCGTCGACCGCGTGGGCCTTGCCGCAGAGGAGACAGGTATCCTTCAGGCGGGAAAGCCGCGCCTGGTACTCATCCCGCTTTCTCTCCTCCTCGGCCAGCATCCATTTGTGAAACAGGAACGAGTGGGGCTCTGCCGTGTTCCGGTACTCCTCCAGTATCTCCCGGGACAGATGGGCATACTGTCCGTAAACCTCGGTTCCGCGGGCGTGGGTGAGGATCGGGTAGATCCTGCCGTCCGGATTGGTGTTCAGGCTTTCGACCTTCGGACTCTTGGAGATGAAGCCGTCGATGCAGCGGTAGCCGCGGTTGATGGCGAACGCTCGCAGCAGGGATTTGTGGTCCTTGAAGGGACCCTGGTATTTGATCCTTGCGTCGATCAGGCATGGAAGGACCGTGAGGCTCTTTCGGTCCAGTCCGCGCTTGTCGAACAGGTCGAAGATATTCCGGCAGTTCTCCAGGCTGGGCATGTCTTTCACCGGGATGATGACCCGGTCGGAGGCGTAGAGCGCGTTCTGGGTGAATATGTTGAGCTCCGGCCTGGTGTCGATTATCAGGATGCCGGAAATGCCCGACAGGGCCAGCAGCCGGGACATGACCATGTTCCCCCGTATGGAATCCCTCAGGTCGTCCAGCACCAGTGAGGAGGGGATATAGTCCACGCCGTACTGACCGGTCTGGATCAACTCCGACCCCGGTGTTTCCATGAGGAATTCGGCCACGTCACCGACGGGCTTCTGCCCCTTGATGGCGAACATCTTGTCCACAGTGAAATGGTTGTCCAGAGAGAGGATCGACACCGGAAGGTCCTCGGCCAGGGCCTTCAGGTAGATAGCCAGGTTGGTTGCCAGGGTAGTCTTTCCGACTCCCCCTTTTTCCGACGAGATGGTTATGACATATGGATATTTTTCCATGGACGGGATGGTACTATAAAGCCGGAAAAATCGTCAACCGTTAGTTTGAACGCAGCACAGGAGCCGGACATGGACCTGTTCACAGAAAAAAGAATCCTGACCGTAAGCCAGCTGACCCAGCTGATCCGTGGCGTGCTGGAGGAAAACTTCGAGCACGTCTGGCTGGAGGGAGAGGTTTCCAACATGGCCGCGCCCGCCTCGGGCCACCTCTATTTCACGCTCAAGGATGCCGGCGCACAGATCCGCTGCGTGGTGTTCCGCGCCTCGGCCCGGGCCATGCGGTTCAAAATACGGAACGGCATGGGGCTGGTGCTCCGCGGCAGGGTGTCGGTTTTTGACCAGCGCGGCGAATACCAGTTCATTGCCGAATACCTGGAACCAAAAGGGATTGGCGCGCTCCAGCTTGCCTTTAACCAGCTGAAAGAGAAACTGGCGCGGGAGGGACTGTTCGACGAACTCAGAAAGAAACCGCTCCCAGGGCTTCCCCGCAGGATCGGCGTGGTGACCTCCGCCACCGGGGCCGCCGTCCACGACATACTCACCGTGCTGAAGCGTCGTCACGCCCCGGTGGAGGTGCTCATCATCCCGGTCAAGGTGCAGGGAGAGGGAGCGGCGAGGGAGATAGCGGCCGCTATCCGAGACTTCAACCTCTACCGGGAGGTGGATGTCCTCATCGTCGGCCGGGGGGGAGGCTCCATGGAGGACCTGTGGGCGTTCAACGAAGAGGTCGTCGCCAGGGCCATCAGTGCGTCGAGGATTCCGGTGGTCTCGGCCGTGGGTCACGAGGTGGACTTCACCATCACCGACTTCGTGGCCGACCTGCGGGCACCGACCCCTTCAGCGGCCGCCGAGATGGTGGTCCGGAGCCGGGAAGAGCTGGAAGGGGAATTGCGGCACCTGACGACACGTCTCTCGTCGGCAATGGGGCGGAAGCTGTCCGGTGCCAGGGAACGGGGTGAGGGGTTGATACGCGCGTTAAAGGACCCGTCGCTCCTGGTCGGTCATCTGGCCCAGCGGGTGGACGACCAGGCTGCCCGGATGAAAGGAGCGCTCAATGGGAGCCTCCGGAGGCGCAGGGAACGGCTCGATGCGCTTGCGCACCGGCTTCAGATAATGAATCCTGCGGTGGAGGCTGAACGCTGCCGCGAGCGGTTGCTGATCCTTTCCGCCGGGATGGAGAACGCCATGCAGCGGCTTCTGGACGGTCTGCGGGAAAAGGCCGCCGTGAGCGGGGCCAGGCTCCATGCGTTCTCGCCCCTTGCCACCCTGGATCGGGGCTACTGCATCGCCCGCCGTCATCCGGCCGGAGAAATCGTCAGGGACGCCGGCCTGCTCGAACAGGGAGACAGGCTGGGGCTTACCTTCCGACACGGTTCCGCCCGTTGCGTGGTGGAATCCGCGGATGAGTCCTGAATTCTTACATAGGTATCCCGTTCGTCGCATCTTTAAGCTCGAGTCCCGTCGTCCTTGACTGGGACGGCGGATTCCGTATAATGACTCACACCCGACATCCGGGTAGAGGGGCAAACAGATGGCAGTGGAGAAATTCGAAACCGTATTGAAGAAACTCGAAGACGCCGTGCATAAGCTGGAGGGGGGGGAACTCACCCTGGAGGAATCGCTCAAGGTATTCGAAGAAGGGGTAAAGGCCGCCAATTTCTGCGTAAAGAAGCTGGACGAGGCGGAAAAAAAGGTTGAGCTTCTCCTTAAGCAGAAGGACGGTGCGTTCATTAAACGTGAGTTTTCCCTAGAGGAAGACAGGTGACAAAAATAACCGACTCGAAACGAGAAAATACCATGGACTTAAAGCCATACTTGAAGAAAATGCAGCAAATGGTTGACGAATCGCTGGAAAAATACCTGCCGAGGAGGGACGAACTCCCCGGCTCGATCCACGAGGCCATGAGATATTCCATATTCGCCGGCGGGAAACGGGTCCGCCCCGTGCTGATGCTCGCTGCCTGTGAGGCAGTGGACGGGGATATCTCCAAGGCGTTGCCGGCGGCATGTGCCATGGAGATGATCCATACCTATTCGCTGATCCACGACGACCTTCCTGCCATGGACAACGACGATTTCAGGCGGGGGAAACCAACCAGCCACAAGGTGTTCGGCGAGGCGATCGCCATCCTGGCTGGCGATGCCCTCCTGACCGAGGCATTCAAACTCCTGAGCAATCCGGAATTCACCCGGGGACTCTCTCCTGACGTCCTTCTCCGGGTCATTCACGAGATAGCCGTCTGTGCCGGCTCCCGGGGTATGATCGGCGGACAGGTGGTGGACATGGAGAGCGAGGGAAAAAAGGACATCGACTTTGCCACCGTGCAATACATCCATACCCACAAGACCGGCGCCCTGATCAAGGCGTCCCTGAAGTGCGGCGCTCTCATCGGGGGAGCGGACGGGAGTCGGCTCAACGCCGTCACCCGTTACGGCGAGGCCGTCGGGCTGGCGTTCCAGATTGCTGATGACATCCTGGACATCGAGGGGACCACCGAGCAGATCGGCAAGGACGCGGGCAGCGACCAGACCCGCGGCAAGGCTACCTATCCGGCCGTGATCGGGCTTGCCGAATCGAAGCAGAGGGCATCCGAGCTGGTTGAGACGGCAGTGGAGGCACTGGCCGGCTTCGGCGAAAAGGCCGATCCCCTGCGGGCGATTGCGACCTATATAGTAAAGCGGAAGTCCTGATGACCAGTATCCTCCCGTCCATAGATTCTCCGGATGACCTGAAGAAGCTTGCCGATGCGGATCTGGAGGCGCTTGCAGCCGAACTGCGGGAGGTCATCATCGATGTCTGTTCGCTGAACGGCGGCCACCTGGCGCCCAGTCTCGGGGTCGTGGAGCTCACTCTGGCCCTCCACCGGGTGTTCAAATCTCCAACCGACCGGATAATATGGGACGTGGGACATCAGGCGTACGCCCACAAGCTGCTCACCGGCCGCAGGGAAAAGTTTGCTGCCTCGCTTCGCAAGCTGGGAGGAATAAGCGGATTCCCCAAACGGTCCGAATCTTCCCATGACGCCTTCGACACCGGACACTCGTCCACCTCCATCTCAGCCGCCCTCGGCTTTGCCGCGGCCCGCGACCTGAAGAAGGAACGGAACAAGGTCATCGCCGTCATCGGCGACGGCTCCATGACCGGAGGACTGGCCTACGAGGGACTTAATAACGCGGGACACCTGAACAAAGACCTGATCGTAATCCTGAACGACAACGAGATGTCCATTGCGGAAAACGTGGGCGCTTTGTCCGGTTTCCTGAGCCGGACCATGACCAGCGAGTTCGTCCACAAGATAAAGAAGGAGGTTGAAGGCTTCCTCAAGGGTCTGGACAGCATCGGGCAGAGCGCCCTGCATATCGCCCGCAAGGCGGAGGAGTCCCTCAAGGGTCTGTTCACGCCGGGTATGCTGTTTCAGGCCTTCGGCTTTGAATATATCGGCCCCATAGACGGACATGACCTCCCCCGGCTGATCCACACGCTGGAAGGGGTGAAGAGGTTCGACGAGGCTGTTCTGGTGCATGTCCTGACCAGGAAGGGAAAGGGGTACCGGCCCGCGGAGGAGAACCCCTCGCTGTTCCATGGGGTGGGGCCGTTCGACAGGGAGACCGGCAAGGTCCGGTCCTCCAAGGGGGCACCATCCTCCTACACCGCCATTTTCGGGGATACAATGAAAAAGCTGGCCTCCGAAGAAGAACGGGTCATCGCCATAACGGCGGCCATGCCGGACGGGACCGGCCTGACAGGGTTCTCGCGGGAATTCCCCGACCGGTTTTTCGACGTGGGCATATCCGAGCAGCATGCCGTCACCTTTGCGGCCGGCCTTGCCGCCGAGGGGCTCCGGCCGGTGTTCGCGGTTTACTCTACCTTCCTTCAGCGTGCCTATGACGAGATCTTCGACGTCTGTCTCCAGAAACTGCCGGTGGTATTCGCCCTGGACCGGGCCGGCGTGGTCGGGAACGACGGCCCGACCCACCACGGCCTGTTTGATCTCTCATACCTGCGCACCTTTCCCAATATCACTGTCATGGCTCCCAAGGACGAGAACGAGCTCCGGCACATGCTGGCCACCGCGCTGGAGTCCGAGGGTCCGGTAGCGCTGCGTTATCCCCGCGGAAACGGCTACGGCGTCCCCCTGGAACAGCAACTCACTCCGCTTGCCGTCGGAAAGGGAGAGGTGCTCAGGCTAGGGGACAGAGGAGCTATCCTGTCCGTCGGCACCATGGTCTACCCCGCCCTCGAAGCCGCCGACAGGCTTGCAGCAGAGGGATTGAGTCTGTCCGTGGTAAACGCCAGGTTCATCAAGCCGCTGGATCGAGAGTTGATTTTGAAGCTTGCCGCTACCAGCGGCGTTCTCATCACCGTGGAGGAAAACGCCATCGAAGGCGGATTCGGCTCCGCCGTGCTGGAGCTCCTGGAAGAGGAGGTGATGGACGGGGTCAGGGTGAGACGTCTCGGCTTTCCCGACCAGTACATCGAGCAGGGGGAGCAGGGGGAACTCCGGACCATGTACAGACTGGATGCCGAGGGGATTGCGGCAAGCATACGGGAATTCCTCGGGGGAAGTTAAATGACATACAGCCGCGGCCCTGGCAGGGGGCATCGACCCGGAAGCCTATCTGCAAGACAATGATTCATATACGTGCTTCAGGAAGGTGGGAGATTGCTCAGCAGCGGGCCGGCCGGCACTGATAGAGAGTAGATAAACAAAGCAGGGTGAATACGGACAGCCCATGGTAGAGGGGGCGGTACGATTTCGTGCCGCCCCCTCATTTCTGACTGTCCGGCGGAATGAATCCCTGCTCCCGCCGCGTATCTTTACTTTATCGTGAATGCAGTATTACTGGAGTCCTTGATCAGAGAACTTGTCGTGCAGGTTATCTTGATCTTGTAGGTGCTTCCGACAGCCTGGGTCGAAGGTATGGTCCAGTTGTACGTGCCCGCACTCATCGGCGTGCTCGAGGTTATCGTGCGGCTGAGGAACATCCCCTTGTAGAGCTGTATCTTAACGTTTGTTCCCGGGCTGCCCACGGACGACCAGCTGATGGGCATCGCGCCCCCCCTGGTGAAGGACTCGCCTCCGTTGGGCGAGATGACCGTAACGGCCGGCTTGGCAATGGTGAAGGTGCCATTGCTGGTATCGGAGATTGTGCTGTTGGTCGTGCTGGTTATTTTGATTTTGTAGTTACTTCCCAGTGTCTGCAGGGACGATATTTTCCAATTGTACGCACCCACGCCCAGCGCTGTGCTCGTCGCTATCGTGCGGCTGAGGGTGGACCCGTTATACAGCTGTATTTTCACCTTCGCGCCCGGGTTGCCCGTGTAGCTCCAGGTAATGGGCACGACGCCGCCCCTGACCAGGGTTTCGCCGCCGTTGGGCGTGGTAACGGTGATGGAGGGCCCGGTGATGGTAAAGGGGGCGTCGCTGGTGTCGCTGATGGTGCCGTTCGTGGTGCTGGTTATCTTGATGGTGTAGTTGCTCCCAAATGTCTGGGTGGACGGTATGCTCCAATTGTAGGAGCCGGCGCTCAGCGAGGTGCTCGAAGTTATCGTGCTGCTGAGAGTGGGTCCGTTATAGAGCTCGATTTTTACGTTACCGCCGGGGTTGCCCGAGTAACTCCAGGTAATGGGCACGACGGTCCCCCTGGTCAAGGTCTCGCCGCCATTGGGCGAAACCACGGTGACGGTGACCGCATTCTGCGTCGACTCAAGATTCACGACGCTGACGGACAGAAGCTGCATGCCGGCGTAGCTTCCCCCCCAGGTCATGGTGTGATTGCCGTAATCCCAGGTGTCATGGATGTAGACCGTATTTGTTGTATCGTCGTATCCAACCCCGACAATGGAATGACCCGCAAGGTTGAGCAGTACCGGCCGGCCGGCATCGATTTCGGCTTTGAACTGGTTGAAGGAAAAGCCCCCGGCGATTGTGTTGTCCGTTTTCTGGTTGTAGCAGTCGGTAACGGTATAGCCTCTGGCTTCATAGAAGAGTTTTCTCCCGTATGTTCCATCTGCGCCGGCTATGCCATAAGTTACCATGTCGGCGCAGGTCAATGGGTCTGTCAAGCTTGTCCAGTTATAGAACGAGGTCGCTCCGTCCGTGTTGCTGTAGGCGGATTGGCTGGTCTTCATGTAGTCCCCGATCGCAGTGCCCCATTCATGCTGTGCCCAGGCGCCCGTGATGTAAGGGTCATTGGCCGAACTGCCGTACTGCACCCAATAGTCGTCTATGGAACCTTTGATTGTTCTGCCGTCCACCCCGTTTTTGGAGGCGATCAGCGGGCAGTTCGGATAGGTGCTGTAACCATCGGACCAGGTCGGCCAGGAACTGTTATCCAGCGGCATAACGCCGCCATTTGTAGGACCGGTGTACATGTTTGGGTAATCCGTCCGGTCATAATACCCGGCAATCATTGCACCGGATACCGCGGAACAGCCGAAAACCCAGTTGAACGTGGGCACCGTCAATGTGTTTGTTCCTGCGGAGCTATCCGGTTCCGGCAGTGAAACCGCCTGTCGTTGAACCTCGAAGCCGGGCGGCGGTACCGGCGGACCATTGATAACGGTCTTGTCAACGTCCATACCGTCCGGGAGCGTTTCTGTAGTTATCGCGAAATACTTGCTCGGCGGGGCTGGCTCTGGTGGATCGGCGAGGGAAACGGAGCCGTAAAACAGGACTATCCCCGCCAGCATGAACCCCAACATCACCTTGCGAACTTGAGCCTTGAGCTTGATACGCATGCATTTTCCTCCTTTTGGCGAAAATTATCACATCCGGAATGTTCCGTTTCATCCGTTGCCTCAACCTTCAACACATTCGCATCGGCAATCAGCAGAAGGAATCCGGTTGACTTCAATCTGGCTGAAAGCCCGGCGGCTATTCAAAAAGTGTTTGAAGATGCAAGGCCGGTAAGGAAAAGAAACAACACATTTGAGCATTCCAACCATAAATTGTTTTTCTTGTCAATAGATCTTTTGAGATTACCCCGTACCTCATCAACGAGGATGACTTCTTTGCATGATACATAGATGAGAAGGGGGGAGACGGGGATTTCAGGCAATAAAAAACCGCCCTACCTGCAACGAAATAGGACGGTTTTTTTGTCAGATGGTGCCGAAGACGAGAATCGAACTCGTACGGGCTGTCGCCCACCACCCCCTCAAGATGGCGTGTCTACCAATTCCACCACTTCGGCGTCGAGGCTTTTTTGTAACAATTCGCGACCTTGATGTCAACAGGAAAGTGAATGATTCTCTACTTTTTCGCGGGCTGCTGCGGAACCGCCGGAGGCGCCGCGGGTTTTTCCTGCACAGGAGCGGGAACGGCCGGTGCGCTCTTGGTGGCCGGCCCCTTGTCCGGCATGATCGTGGAGGTTCCGCCCTTGCCTGAGAGGTAGGCCAGGGAAAGCGAGGTGAGCATGAAGATGATCGCTACCCCGGCGGTGAGCTTGCCGAGGAAGCTGGTACCGCCGCCGGCGCCGAACAGCGACTGGCTGGCGCCGGTGCCGAAAGTGGCGCCCAGGTCGGCCCCCTTGCCGGCCTGAAGCAGGACGATAACGATCAGTGCTATGCTGACGGTGATATGGACAACAACAAGAAAACCGAACATTGTGCAAAAGACCTTTCTAACGGAAAATGGAAGCAATACGATAGCATAGAAGGCGGTGGCAATAAAAGCCTTTATTTAAGGTGCCGGATAACGGCCGCGAAGGACTCGGCCTCCAGGCTCGCCCCGCCGACAAGGGCCCCGTCGATGTCGGGACGGGACATGAGTCCGGCGATGTTCCCCGGCTTGACGCTCCCGCCGTAGACAATCCTGACGGCCTCGGCCACGGTGGGGGAGAAGATCCCGGCCACCAGACCGCGGATAAAGGCGTGGGCCTCCTGTGCCTGGTCGTCCGTGGCGGTGCGGCCGGTGCCTATGGCCCAGACCGGCTCGTAGGCAAGGACGATCTTCTCCGCTTGAGGCATGGACACACCCGCTAGGCTGTTCCCGACCTGACGTTCCAGCACCTTGAAAGTATCGCCCGATTCACGTTCCCCGAGGGTCTCACCGATGCAGAGGATGGCCGTCAGACCGGCCGCTACGGCCGATTTCAGCTTTTTGTTGACGGTTTCGTCGGTCTCGCCGAAATACTGCCGCCGCTCCGAGTGGCCGATGATGACGTGGCTGCAGCCGGCATCGCTCAACATGCCCGGCGACACCTCGCCGGTGAAGGCCCCTTGCTCCTCCCAGAAACAGTCCTGTCCTGCCACGGCGATGGGGGAGTCGACAAGGGCGTCACTGACGCTCCTGAGCAGTGTGAAAGAGGGCGCCACCACGACCTCGACCCCCTCAACCCCCTCGGTGAGCCGCAGCAGGTCTGCCACGGTCTGGAGTGCGTCGGCGGTAGTCTTGAACATCTTCCAGTTGCCGGCTATGAATGGAATCCGCATGAATACTCCTGGTAAATGGGTGGTAGTCAGTTGGTGCCGTTGTCTTCGAGCACCTTGATGCCGGGGAGTTTCTTCCCTTCGAGAAGTTCAAGGAAGGCGCCGCCGCCGGTGGAGATGTAGCTTATCTTGGCGAATTCTCCGGCCCGGTGCACCGCCACGTCCGTATCGCCGCCGCCGACGATGGTCAGGGCATAGGAGTTGGCCACGGCGCTGACCATGGCGAAGGTGCCGCGGGAGAAGGCGTCCATCTCGAATACCCCCATGGGACCGTTCCAGATGATGGTCTTGGCGTTCTGGAGCGCCTCGGCGAACAGGGTTACGGTGGCCGGACCGATGTCCAGGGCCATCCAGTCGCTGGGGATCTCCTGTATCGGGGTGATCTTTATCTCTGCGGACGGGTCGAAGCGGTCCGCCACCACGCAGTCCACCGGGAGATAGATCTTGATTCCCTTTTCCCGGGCCTTGTTGTAAGCGTTGAGGGCGGTCTCCAGGAGCGGCTCTTCCACCAGGGACTTGCCGATGCCGTAGCCCAGCGCCTTCAGGAAGGTGAAGGCCATGCCGCCGCCGATGATGATCTTGTCCACTTTGTTGAGCAGGTTGTCAATGACCTCGATCTTGCCCGACACCTTGGCCCCGCCCAGGATAGCCACCAGCGGGTGAACCGGGTTCTGCATGGAGCGCTCGAAGAAGCCCATTTCCTTCTTCATGAGAAAACCGGCCGTTACCACGGGCACGAAGCGGGTGATGGCCTCCACCGAGGAGTGTGCCCGGTGGGAGACCGCGAAGGCGTCGTTCACATAAATATCGGCCAGACCGGCCAGGGCCTTGGCAAAGTCCGGGTCGTTCTTTTCCTCGCCCGGATGGAAGCGAAGGTTCTCCAGCATGATGACGTCGCCGGGCTTCATGTCGTCCACCAAGGCCTGCACCTCGCTCCCGATGCAGTCCGGGGCCAGCGTCACTTCCTTGTCCAGCAGCCGGGAGAGCCTCTTGGCCGCCGGCGCCATGGAGAATTTGGTGTTTTTCTCGCCCTTGGGTCGCCCCAGGTGTGAGGCCACGATGACCTTGGCATGGCAGTCCAGGGCGTAGTTGACGGTCGGCAGCACGGCCCTGATGCGCGTATCGTCGGTGATGTTCCCCTTGTCGTCCAGGGGAACGTTGAAGTCCACCCGGATAAACACCCGTTTCCCGGCCAGGTCGCTGACCTCATCGATGTAGCGTATTGCCATTAGAGCACTCCCTCGCTGATTTATGATGGCCTGAATCCGTGAAGGCTCCACTGATTCAGGGGGTTGTCTTTGCTTACCTGGCCACCAGCCGCATCAGGTCGATGAGCCGGTGGGAAAATCCGGATTCATTGTCGTACCAGGAGAGGATCTTCACCATGTTCCCATCCATGACCTTGGTGGACTGGGCGTCGACGATGGAGGAAAGCGGATTGCCGTTGAAGTCGATGGAGACCAGCGGCTCGTCGCAGTAGCCGAGGATCCCTTTGAGGCTTCCTCTTGATGCCTTTTTCAGGGCTGCATTGACCTTGCCCGCCTCGGCCTTCCGGGAGAGGAGGGCCACCAGGTCCACCACCGAGACGTTGGGGGTCGGTACCCTGATGGCCATGCCGTCCAGCTTCCCTCTCAGGTCGGGAAGTACGAGGGAGATGGCCCGGGCGGCCCCGGTGGCGGTGGGGATCATGGAAAGGGCGGCCGCCCTGGCCCTCCGCAGGTCCTTGTGCGGGAGATCCAGGATCCGCTGGTCGTTGGTATAGGAATGGATAGTGGTGACCAGCCCCTTTTCGATGCCGAAATTCTCATGCAGCACCTTGGCGACCGGCGCCAGGCAGTTGGTGGTGCAGGAGGCATTGGAGATGATGAAGTGCCGCTCCGGGTCGTACATGCTGTCGTTGACGCCCATGACGATGGTGATGTCCGGATCGGTGGCGGGTGCGGAAATGATGACCTTGCCGGCGCCTGCCTTCAGGTGCAGTTCGGCCTGGTCCCGGGTGGTGAAGTGACCCGTAGACTCCAACACAACGTCTATGGCCTCGCTCTTCCAGGGGAGCTCGCCCGGGTTCTTCATGGAGCATACCTTGACTGTCTTGCCGTTTATGGAGATACCGCCATCCAGGGTTTCCACCTTGCCGGGAAAGGCGCCGTGCACGGAATCGTGTTTGAAAAGGTGCGCCAGGATCTTCGGCTCGCTCAGGTCGTTGATTGCCACGACCTCAAGATCCTTTTCCCGCAGCGCCTGCCTCAGCACCATCCGGCCGATCCGGCCGAAGCCGTTTATAGCGATTCGAAGCGACATGGAATCCCCTCCTGATTAGTGGTACCGGAATCATCGACGCCTGGACGCCGAGCGGCACAATACGTGCGGTTCAAGGTGGCCGACGTGGTAACGTGTCTGTTGATATGCCGCATGAACCTGATTGGGCGGCCTCATCACACCGGAATGCTGAAACCGGGGCGTTCCGCTCAGGCGGAGGCACGAAAGCGTAACGGGTTCTGGTGGGAAAAAGCTGCCCCGCCGGAGCAAAACATGAAATACTATACAAGCTGACAGACTTCCGTCAACCTTTTTATGGAAGGATTACAGCGAGATTACCACTGTTTCTCCGCAGTGGGCGCGGCTTTGCGCTGGAGCAGGGAAAAGGGGGGATGATTTCATGTGCTGGGATTTATTCGGATGTGGCAACAAGTTTCAACTTGAATCCGGACCCTGATTTATGTATAAAATGAATAGTTTGAATATCACCCTTTGGTTGAAGGGGATTTCAGGCGAGTGCGGGAACGGAAACTTTCTTTACCGGAACAGGGATGGCTCTCTCGTACCGGCTTTTTATTGCCTTTTTCCAAGGAGGAACGGTTGCGGGTCTGTCTGCTGGCCAGCGGGAGCAAGGGAAATTCCCTGTTTATCGAGGCAGGCGGGACGAAACTCCTGGTCGACGCAGGACTCTCGGCCCGTGAAATCGTCGCCAGGCTCTCGGCCATCGAGGTTGCCGCGGCAGAGATTGACGGCATCGTCATCAGCCACGAGCACACTGATCATATTCGCGGCGCCGGAGCCCTTGCAAGGAAATTCGATTTACCGGTGTTGATCAGCTATCCCACCAGCCGGGAGACAGCCGGACATTTCCGGGCAGCGCGGCTGGTCGAGTTCGAGTCCGGTTGCTCCTTCGAGTTCAGGGACATCCTGATCGACCCGTTTCCCATTACGCACGATTCGGCCGATCCGGTGGGACTGGTGATCGAGAGCCGCGACGGCAGGATTGGAGTTGCGACCGACCTGGGACTGGCAACGCGGCTGGTCAAGGAAAAACTGAAGGGGTGCCGGGCACTGGTCCTGGAGTCGAACCACGACGAGGAGATGCTGGTGAATGGTCCCTATCCATGGTACCTTAAGCAGAGGATCAAATCCCGCCATGGCCATCTCTCCAATTCGGAATCGGCCGGGCTGCTCGCGGAGGTCATGGGACCGGATCTGGAGATGGTCTTTCTGGCTCACCTCTCCGAGGTCAACAACCACCCGGAGGCTGTTTTGGAGGCCTTCAGGAAGCCTCTGGCCGGGAGCAGCGTCTGCGCCCCGCAGGTCGTGGTCGGGATGCAGCAGCGGGTCAGCGAGGTTTTTCAGCGGTAAGTGACGACGGCAAGCAGTAAGGACGTATTCCCCCTCACTCGGCGCATTGCGTCACCCTCTCCCTCATGGAGCGGGTATGGTTTTTCCCCTTCTCCATGAGGGAGAATGGGCCCCGCAGGGGCGGATGAGGGGGAGCGGAAGACTGAACCTGATCTGCAATTATTAAAATCAACGAGGTACCATCTAAATATGATAGAACGTTACAGTCGTCCGGAGATGACAGCCGTCTGGAGCGCCGAGAACCGTTACCGGAAGTGGCTTGAGATAGAACTGCTGGCATGCGAGGCCCATGCCGAGATGGGGAACATCCCCCGCGAGGCCTTCCAGCGCATCAGGGAGCGCGCGAACTTCGACACGGCCAGGATTGACGAAATCGAAAAGGTCGTCAAGCATGACGTCATCGCCTTCCTGACCTCGGTGGCCGACTACATCGGTGACGACTCCCGCTTCCTCCACGTGGGGATGACCTCGTCGGACGTGCTCGATACCTCTCTGGCCATGCTGCTGCGCGAGAGCGGGCTGCTCATCATCGAGGGGATGAACCGGCTCATGGAGGCGCTCCGGAAGAAGGCCTGCGAACACAAGGACACGGCCATGATCGGCCGCTCCCACGGCATCCACGCCGAACCTGTTACCTTCGGCATCAAGATGGCGCTCTGGTACGACGAGATGCGGCGCAACCTGCGGCGCATGGAGGCCGCGGTGGAGACCATATCCTACGGCAAGATCTCCGGCGCGGTCGGCACCTTCGCCAACATCGACCCCAAGGTCGAGGAATACGTCTGCGCCAAGGCGGGGCTGAAGCCCGCCCCCTGCTCGACCCAGATCGTGCAGCGCGACCGCCACGCCGAGTTTTTTTCCACCCTGGCAATCATCGCCTCATCCATCGAAAAGTTCGCCGTCGAAATCCGCCACCTGCAGCGGACCGAGGTCCTGGAGGTGGAGGAGTTTTTCAGCAAGGGACAGAAGGGCTCCTCGGCCATGCCCCACAAGCGGAACCCGGTCCTCTCCGAGAATCTTTCCGGCCTGGCCCGGCTCATCAGGGGCTATTCGGTCTCGGCCCAGGAAAACATCCCTCTCTGGCACGAGCGGGACATCTCCCACTCATCGGTGGAGCGGGTCATCGCCCCGGACGCCACCATACTGATGGATTTCATGCTCCACCGCTGCACCGGGCTGATCGCCGACCTGGTGGTCTACCCGGAGAATATGATGAGAAACCTCAACCTGATGCGCGGCCTTGTCTTCTCCCAGCGGGTCCTGCTGGAGCTGGCCGGCAAGGGGGCGTCCAGAGAAAACGCCTATACCCTGGTCCAGCGGAACGCCATGAAGGTCTGGGAACAGGGCAGGGATTTCCGTGAGGAACTGCTGGCCGATCCCGAGGTACGGTCTTACCTCTCCAGCGCTGAAATCGACGCCGCGTTCGATCTCTCCTACCATTTCAAACATGTGGACACCATTTTTAAAAGAGTTTTCGGTGGATAGCATCCGGGACCTGTTCCGGATCGGGCTGGACAGCGACACGTTTGTCACCTGGGGTAAGGATCTGGTCCTGGCGCTGCTGATACTGGCTGCATTCTGGGGGCTTTCCCGCGTTGTGCGCTATTTTCTGGCCCACGTGGCGCCCAGGATCACCAAGCTGACGCGCACCGGCCTGGACGATCGCATGCTGGTGAGGGTGGCTCCGCCGGTCGAGATCCTGGTGATCCTTGCCGGTCTCTATCTTGCGCTGCGTTCCCTGGCGCTTCCGGAGCGAGTCCATCTGTTTGTCGCGGGGGCGGTGTTCGTGGCGAACGTGGCCGTTTTAACGAATATCGGCTACCGGATGACCGACGAATTCCTCGGCTGGTACGCGAGAAGGGTGGGGGAGCGGACCGGTTCCGGGATCGAGGCGCAGATTTTTCCGCTGGTCAGGAAGGTCTTCACCGTCTTCCTGACCTGTGCCGCGCTGATTGTAACCCTGCGACACTTCCGGTATGATGTCCTCTCCCTGGTGACCGCCATGGGTATCGGCTCCCTCGCCATCGGTCTGGCCGCCAAGGACACCCTGGCCAACATGATCTCCGGCTTCACCCTGATGATCGACCGGCCGTTCCGCATCGGTGACCGGATCGAGCTCACCACCGGGAAATCCGGGGATGTGGTCGACATAGGACTGCGCAGCACCAAGATACGGACCCCCGACAACACCCTGCTTATCATCCCGAACTCGGAGCTGTGCAACAGCACGGTCCTCAACATGACATTGCCTGACCTGAAGTCCCAGGGGCGCATCGCCGTCGGGGTCAACTACGGCTCCGACGTGGACCAGGTCAGGAAGATCATGGTGGATATCGCCATGGATGACCCGGACATCCTCCGGACCCCCCCTCCCGAGGCGTTTTTCCTTTCGTTCGGGGATAACGCCCTCAACATGACGCTGTTGTTCTGGGTTTCGGACTACGCAAAACTCTCCAAGGTCATGGATCGTATCAACAGCGCGATCCTGGTCACCTTTGCCGCAAGCGGCATCCAAATACCGTACCCCACCAGGAAGGTACTACTGGAAAGGGAAACACATTAAATGGCCCACAGAATCGAAGTCAGCCTGAAGGAACTGGTCCGTGACGCCCGCGGCGAGCGGATCCGGAGGGAGATCGAGCACTTTCTTCACCTCTCTGTAACGAGCGTTCGGACCATGGACGTCTATTCCATCGATGCGGAGTTGAGCGCCGACGAGCTCGAAACCGTCGCCTCGGAACCGTTGTGCGATCGCGTTATCCAGAAGTATTCCATCGATAGCCCCTCGGCGTCGGATTTCGACTTCCTGGTGGAGGTGGGATTCCGGCCCGGCGTCACCGACAACGTGGGCCGCACCGCACGGGAGGCCATAGAGTACGTCACCGGCCGCCGCTTTGGCCCGGGGGAGGGGGTCTACACCTCGGTCCAGTACCTCCTGAAAGGTGATCTGGAACGTTCCGAGGTGGAGAAAATCGCAACGGGACTCCTGTGCAACACCCTGATCCAGCGCTACCAGATAACCGATTACGCCACGTTCGCGGCTGGCGGCGCCAAGCCGCTCGGGATACCGAAGGTGGCGGTGGAGTCCCGGGTGGAAGTGCGGGAGATTGACCTGAATGTCTCCGACGACGTGCTCATGGCCATCAGCCGGGACGGCGTGCTTGCCCTCACCCTGGAGGAGATGAAAATCATTCAGGGATACTACCAAAGGCCCGATGTGGTCGAGCAGCGAAAGGCCCTGGGCCTCAGCGGAAACCCGACCGATGTGGAGCTGGAGGCACTGGCCCAGACCTGGTCGGAGCACTGTAAGCACAAGATCTTTTCCGCCCATATCGAATACCTGGATGAAAACGGCAACAGCGAGGAGATCCGGTCGCTGTTCAAGACCTTCATCCAGGGCGCCACCAAAAAGGTGCGCGAGGAGTTGGGCGAACGGGACTACTGCCTGTCGGTGTTCAAGGACAACGCCGGCGTCATCCGCTTCAACGACGACTGGTCTCTGGTGTTCAAGGTGGAGACCCACAACTCCCCCAGCGCCCTGGACCCGTACGGCGGCGCCCTGACCGGCATCGTGGGGGTCAACCGGGACCCCTTCGGTACCGGCAAGGGGGCGCGGCTCATCTTCAACACCGACGTGTTCTGCTTCGCCTCCCCGTTTTACGAAAAGCCCCTCCCGGCCCGGCTGCTCCATCCCCGCCGTATCTACGAAGGGGTGGTCGAGGGCGTGGAGCACGGAGGGAACAAGAGCGGCATCCCGACCGTGAACGGCTCCCTGGTGTTCGACGACCGGTTTGCCGGCAAGCCCTTGGTGTTCTGCGGCACTGCCGGCATCATGCCTGCCGTCATCAACGGCGAGCCGTCCCACGTTAAGAGCATCGACCCCGGTGACCTGATAGTGATGACCGGCGGGAGGATCGGCAAGGACGGGATCCACGGCGCCACCTTCTCCTCCGAGGAGCTCTCCGAGTCCTCGCCGGTATCGGCGGTCCAGATCGGCGACCCCATAACCCAGAAGCGGATGACCGATTTCCTGATCCGGGCCAGGGACAAGGGGCTGTACAACTTCATTACAGACAACGGCGCCGGCGGGCTCTCTTCCTCGGTGGGCGAGATGTCCCAAGTGTGCGGCGGCTGCCGTCTGGACCTGGCAAAGGCGCCGCTCAAGTACTCCGGCCTGGCGCCGTGGGAGATCCTGATCTCCGAGGCCCAGGAACGGATGAGCCTGGCCGTGCCTCCCGCGAAGATCGACGAGTTCCTGTCCATGGCGGAGAAGATGGGGGTCGAGGCCACGGTGCTCGGCGAGTTCACCGATTCCGGCTTTTTCCACATCCTCCACGGTGACCGGACCGTTGCCTATCTTCCCATCCACTTCCTCCACGAGGGGCTTCCCCCCATGCGGCTTCGCGGCGTCTGGGAGGTGAAGAAGCACCCCGAACCCCGACCGGTGGAGAAAAAGGACTACACCGGGGATCTGCTCGACCTCCTCTCGTCCCTGAATGTCTGCTCCAAGGAGTCGGTGGTCCGCCGCTACGATCACGAAGTCCAGGGTGGAAGCGTGGTGAAGCCGTTCACCGGCGTGACCAACGACGGCCCCTCCGACGCGGCGGTCGTCCGTCCGGTGCTGGAATCCTTCGAGGGGGTGGTGGTGTCCCACGGCATCTGTCCACGCTACAGCGACATCGACACCTACCACATGATGGCCAACGCCATCGACGAGGGGCTGCGCGGCTACGTGGCCGTGGGCGGCTCCCCGGACCTGGTGGCGGGCCTGGACAACTTCTGCTGGTGCGATCCGGTCCAGTCCGACAAGACCCCGGACGGGGAGTACAAGACCGCCCAGCTGGTGCGCGCCAACAAGGCCCTGTTCGACTACTGCGTGGCCTTCGGTATTCCGCTCATTTCGGGCAAGGACTCCATGAAGAACGACTACTTCGATGGTGTCACCAAGATATCCATCCCGCCGACCGTGCTCTTCTCGGTCATCGGCAAGATGGAGGACGTGCGCAAGGCGGTGACCATGGACGTGAAAAGGCCGGGCGACATCGTCTACCTTCTGGGAAAGACCTCCTTCGAACTGGGCGGCTCGGAATACTATGCGGCCAGGGGCTTTACCGGCAACCGGGTGCCCCGGGTCGATGCCGCCACGTCGCTGAAACGTTACCGCGCCTACCACGGGGCGGTGGATCAGGGACTGGTGGCCTCCTGTCACGACCTGTCGGACGGCGGACTGGCCGTGGCCCTGGCCGAGGCCGCCTTTGCCGGAGGCTTCGGCATCGAGGCGGACCTGGGGAGGGTGCTGTTCGCCGGCGTTGCCTGTGACCGGAGGGACGAGGTGCTGCTGTTCTCCGAGTCCGCCTCCCGTCTGCTGGTGACGGTGCGACCGGAAGACAGGGAGCGGTTCGAGGAGGTGATGTCCGGAAACTGCTTCTCCAGCATCGGGGTGGTTACGGAAGCAATGACGTTAACGGTAACCGGTCTTGACGGGTCGGTGGTGATAAGCGGTGACCTGGCGACGCTGAAAGAGGCGTGGCAGAGCCCGCTGAGGGAGCTGTAGCATGGCGCTGGCAAAAGCGATAGTGATAACCGGCAACGGGACCAACTGCGAGATGGAGGCGGCCCATGCCTGCCGCCTGGCAGGCTTCGACGAGGTGAAGATAGCCCACATCTCCGAAATCCTCTATGGCGAGGTCAGGCTGGACGACTTCCATTTCCTGAACCTGACCGGCGGATTCCTGGACGGCGACGACCTGGGGAGCGCCAAGGCCCAGGCCAACCGGCTGAAGCACGCCAGGATAGCGGGGAGCAACGAGCACCTGGTGGACCAGTTGCTCCGGTTCATCGCTGACGGCAAGCTCATCCTGGGTGTCTGCAACGGCTTCCAGCTCATGGTCAAGATGGGACTGCTGCCCGCCTTCGGCGGCAGCTATCTGGACCAGGTGGCCACGCTTACCTTCAACGACTGCGGCAGGTTCCAGGATCGCTGGGTCTACCTGCACTGTAACCCTGATTCACCGGCCGTGTTCACCCGTGGGATCGAGAAGGGGATCTACCTCCCCATCCGCCACGGCGAGGGGAAATTCTATACCGACTCGCCCGAGGTGCTTGAGAGGATCGAAAACCTGAACCTCTCGGTCCTGAAATATTCCGATGCCGCCTTCAGTACCCCCACCATGGATTTTCCCCTGAATCCAAACGGCTCGCTTAACGCCATTGCCGGGCTGTGCGACCAGACCGGCCGGCTCATGGGGCTCATGCCGCACCCGGAGGCCTTTGTGCACCGTACCAACCATCCCCGCTGGACCAGGGAAGAGCTGCCGGAGGAGGGGGATGGTCTGATCCTTTTCAGGAATGCGGCCGAATATGTGAAGAGAAATCTCCCCTAATGGAAACGGCCGGGAAGCAAAAGGAAACGGGTGTATCGATGAACTTTGCACGACCAGAAGAAGAGTGCGGGATATTCGGGATTTTCAACCATCCGGAAGCCGCCAACCTCACCTACCTGGGGCTGTACGCACTCCAGCACCGGGGCCAGGAAAGCTGCGGCATCGTCTCCTCCGACGGCGCCTATCTCCACTCCCACAAGAGCATGGGACTGGTGGCCGATGTGTTCGGCAACCAGGATATTTTCAAAAACCTGCCCGGAGGGGCCGCCATCGGCCATGTACGCTACTCCACAACCGGCTCCTCGGTGCTGAAGAATGTGCAGCCGATCATGGTGGATTACTCGCGGGGCTCCATCGCCGTGGCCCACAACGGCAACATCGTCAACGCCCAGCTGATCAAGGACGAACTGGAGGCTTGGGGTTCCATCTTCCAGACCACCATGGATACGGAGATCATCGTGCATCTGCTGGCCATGTCCAAGGCCAGCTCGCTGCTGGACCGGATTACCGAGGCCCTGGAACGGGTCGAGGGGGCCTATTGCCTGCTGTTCCTCACCGAGACCCAGATGGTGGCGGTCAGGGACCCCAACGGCTTCAGGCCCCTCTGTCTCGGCAAGCGGGGCGACGCCTACGTGGTGGCTTCCGAAAGCTGTGCCCTGGATCTGATCGAGGCCCAGTTCATCAGGGAGATTGAGCCTGGCGAGGTGATTACCATCGACAAGGATGGGATTCAATCCTTTTTCCCGTTCAAGAAGGTGGGGCCGACCCCCTGCATTTTCGAGTTCATCTACTTCGCCCGGCCGGATTCGTACATCTTCGGCAAGAACGTATACATGGTGAGGAAGGAGCTGGGTCGGCAGTTGGCGCGCGAGTATCCCATAGACGCGGACATCGTCATCCCGGTCCCCGATTCCGGTGTTCCGGCCGCCCTCGGGTACGCCCAGGAATCGGGCATTCGCTTCGAGTTCGGTCTGATGCGCAATCACTACGTGGGGCGGACCTTCATCGAGCCTCAGCAATCCATCCGCCACTTCGGGGTTAAGATAAAGCTCAATCCGGTGCGCGACATAATCAAGGGGAAGCGGGTGATAGTGGTTGACGACTCCATCGTCCGCGGCACCACCTCCCGGAAGATCATCAAGATGATCAGGAGCGCAGGGGCCAAGGAGGTGCACGCCCTGATCTCAGCGCCCCCCACCGACTACCCCTGCTACTACGGCATCGACACTCCGACCCGCAAGGAGCTGATCTCCTCGTCCCACACCATCGAGGAGATCCGTAAATACATCACCGCCGACTCGCTCGGGTACATCTCCCAGCAGGGGATGCTCGCGGCAGTCGGCACCGACAACACCGACTACTGCCGCGCCTGCTTCTCGGGAGACTACCCGGTGGAATTTCCCATCCTCTCCCCGGAAGCGCAGCTCGGACTGTTCAACAAGGAGTGAAACGCCGCATGACCGACCGTGAAAGACTGAAACAGATCATACTTGAAAAATCCTACGAAAGACGGAAGGTCGTCCTCGCTTCCGGAGCGGAAAGCGACTTTTATTTCGACGGCAAACAGACCACCCTGCACCCGGAAGGCTCTTATCTGACCGGGAGGCTCTTTTTTCAGACCATGGCCGACGTGGAGGGAATAGAGGGGGTCGGCGGCCTGACCCTGGGCGCGGATCCCATAGCAACTGCAGTATCGCTCATCAGCCATATGGACGGGCGGCCGATTCCGGCGTTCATTATCCGCAAGGAGCCCAAGGGGCACGGCACCGGCGCCTGGCTGGAGGGGAGAAAAAACCTGCGGGAAGGGGCGCGTGTGGTCATCGTGGAAGACGTGGTCACCAGCGGCGGCTCGTCGCTCAAGGCCATCCGCAGGGCCGAAGAGGAGGGGATGAAGGTCCTCGGCGTCGTCACCCTGGTGGACCGGGAAGAGGGGGGACGGGAGAACATCGAACAAGCGGGCTACTGGCTCAGGTCGATCTTCACCAAGTCGGAGATTGTCTCCTGAGGACGGTGTTCTGCGTTCGGGCAGTTTCGGAGGCGGTCTGTTTCACGGCCGCCTTCTTGTTTATGAAGCCTGTAACCCCTCCTGTCCTTCCCCTTTAAATACTGAAATGAAAAACAACCTCGACCAAATCCTCACCTCCTACGCCGCGCTCCTCTCCTCGGTGGACCGCTGGTTCGCCCGTGCCGCGGAAGCCGCCGGCAAGGCCGTGGTCTGCTCCAGGGGGTGCTCGGACTGCTGCCGGGGGCTGTTCGATATAACCCTCCTGGATGCCTGCCTGCTGAAACGGGGATTCGACCGCCTGCCCGCCCCGGCGCGGGAGCAGGCAGCGGACAAGGCCCTCACGCGGGTCGAGGTCATGCAAGCCGTACGCCCTGACCTGGAGCACCCCTATATCCTGAACGTCTGGCCGGAAGACGAATGGGAAGAACTGATGCCCGACGAGGACGAGACGCCCTGCCCGCTGCTGGATGACGACGGGAACTGCCTGGTTTACGACTACCGCCCCATGACCTGTCGTCTGCACGGCCTGCCGCTCATCGATGTGTCGGGAGAGGTGTTCCACGACGAGTGGTGCACCCTCAATTTCACCCACGATGATCCCCTGATGCACAAGGGACTGTCATGGGAGTTCAGGGAGCTTTTCAGAGATGAATTATTGTTATTTCAAGACGTTATGGTTTGCTTGTTAAATGAAAAAATGAATGAGCTCGACACGTTCATACCAACCGCTCTCATGATCGATTTCCAGGGGTTTGACTGGGAGAGATGGTGGGGGGAGAATCGCGAACGGGTCAGAAAGGAGGGTTACACAGCGAACCGGTGACGTTTTCCCCATCGCGGTCGATCAGCACCCTACGACCCTCCAACCTGATCCTCCCTTCCACGAACAACTGGATGGCGCCCGGATAGATCCGGTGCTCCTGCTTCAGGATCCTGGCCGAGAGGGTCTCTTCGGTGTCGTTGTCCAGGACCGGAACAGCCGCCTGGGCGATGATCGGTCCGGTGTCCATGCCGTCGTCCACGAAATGGACCGTGCATCCGGCAATCCTGACCCCATGTTCCAAGGCCTGGCGCTGGGCATGGCTGCCGGGAAAGGCGGGAAGGAGGGCTGGATGGATATTGAGGATAGCGCCGGGGAAGGCGTCCAGCATGACCCGTGAAACTATCCGGTTGAACCCGGCCAGGGCCACCAGTTCGACGCCGTGTCCGCGCAGCGCATCAACCGCAGCGGCATCGAAAGCTTCCCGGTCCGGGAAGGAGCGATAGTCCAGAAACAGGGCAGGGATGGAGTGCCTGCGGGCCCGCTCCAGGGCATGAGCCTGTTCGCGGTTGCTGATGACGCATGCCACTTCGGCGGCCAGTTTACCCGCCTCCACGTGATCGATGATGGATTGAAGGTTTGAGCCGTTGCCTGAGACGAGCACCCCGACCCGCACGATGCGGCGGTCCGGAGCCTTGGTATGACCGGAGGAGAGATCAGACAAGTTCAACGCACTCCGTGCCCACATCGCACTTGCCGACCTCGCCGATGACAAAGGCCTGTTCGTTCAGGCCGGAAAGCCTGATCAGCACTTCCTCGGCCTCGTTCTCCGGCACGGCCAGCACCATGCCTATGCCGCAGTTGAAGGTACGGAACAGTTCTCTCTCGTCCAGAGAGGCCCCCTGCCGGAGTATGATGAAGATGGGAGGCATCACCCAGGAGTCCCGGTTGATGACGGCCTTGCAGCCGTGGGGCAGAATGCGGGGGATGTTCTCCAGCAGTCCGCCGCCGGTGATGTGAGCGATGCCGTTGATGCGAAAATCCCGCAGCAGGTTGAGCACGGTCTTCACGTAGATGCGGGTCGGCGTCAGGAGCTCGTCCGCCACGGTCCTGTCGAGCCCGGGAAGGGTGCTGTGGATGCCCAGGCCCATCACCTCGAACAGGACTTTTCTGGCCAGGGAGTAGCCGTTGCTGTGAAGGCCGCTGGAGGCGATGCCGATGAGCTTGTTGCCGACCGTAATGGAGGAGCCGTCGATGATGTTGTCCCTGTCGACCACCCCCACGGCGAAACCGGCCAGGTCGTACTCCCCCTCGCCGTAGAACCCGGGCATCTCGGCGGTCTCGCCGCCGATCAGGGCGCATCCCGCCAGCGAACACCCATGGGCGATCCCCTTGACCACCTCGGCTCCCTGTTCCGGGTTCAGCTTTCCGGTAGCCAGGTAATCGAGAAAGAACAGCGGCTCCGCTCCCTGGACGATGATGTCGTTGACGCACATGGCCACCAGGTCGATGCCGACCGTGTCGTGCCTGTCGGCCATGAAGGCGACCTTCAGCTTGGTACCGACGCCGTCCGTGCCCGATACCAGCACCGGGTTGCGGTACTTGGAGGCGTTCAGGGAAAACAGACCGCCGAAACCGCCGAGGTCCGCTATTACCTCGGGACGGTAGGTGGCCTTAACCATCGGCTTGATGAGACTTACGAAACTGTTGCCGGAATCGATGTCCACCCCGGCGTCCTTATAGGTAACCTTGCCGCTCTTCAAGACGTGCTCCTCCTATCGTAAAAGAATACTATTCTTAAGGTATAAGCAACGAAATGTCAAATCCAAACTGGAACCTGGTTTTGCTTTTCCCTGAATACTGTGCTATCTAATCGTCCATATGGAACAACAACCCGTACCGCGTATTCTAACAAGATCCGAACACACCGTGTCCCGCTCCATGATCAGCCCCAATGCCCTGAAAGTCCTCTATCGTCTCAGGGACAGCGGGCATGTCGCCTACCTGGTGGGGGGGTGCGTCAGGGACCTCCTGCTCGGCAGGGAGCCCAAGGACTTCGATATTGCCACCGACGCTACGCCCGGACGCATCAAGAAGCTGTTCCGCAACTGCCGCCTGGTGGGACGCCGCTTCCGGCTGGCCCACCTTCATTTCAGGGACGAGATCATCGAAGTTGCCACCTTCAGGGCGCAAGCCCCGACAGAAGACGAGCCGCCGGCAGACGGGAACAGCGACGCGCCCCGTCACCCCCGGCACATGGTGAGCGAGGAAGGGGTGGTGTTGCGGGACAACGTTTTCGGCACGCCGGCCGAGGATGTCTTGAGGCGCGACTTTACCGTCAATGCGCTGGCATACGACATCGCCGACTTCTCCATCATCGATTACGTGGGCGGAGTCGAAGACCTGGAGTCCGGCATCATCCGTACAATCGGTGATCCGGCGGTCCGTTTCACCGAAGACCCGGTGAGGATGCTCAGGGCGGTCCGCTTCGCCGCCCTGCTGGGTTTCGCCATCGAGGAAGGCACCTGGAGCGCCCTGCTGGAAAACGCCCACGGCATAACGCGGGGCACAGCTCCCCGTCTCTACGAGGAAATGCTCAAACTGTTCCTCTCTGGGGAAGGAGAACGGTGCTATCAGCTCATGCGCCATGGAGGGCTGTTCGCACGGCTCTTTCCCGGACTCGACGCCGCCCTCGAAGAGGAGACGGAAGGTTTTCCGAGAATCCTGGTCGGTCGCGGCCTGGAGTGGGTCGATGAGCAGCTCGGCGCGGGAGTCGCGGTGTCGCCCCCGCTGTTGCTGACGCTGATGTTCGGCGTCTACCTGGAGGAACGGGCCGCCTGGTCGCGGAAGCAGGGTCGCGCCCCGGTCGATGCCATCAATGAGACAGTGGCGGGGTTCATGGGCGAACAGGCCCCCCTGGTGGCAATCCCGCACCGGGTGATCATTGCTGTCAGGGAGATCCTCGCCCTTCAGGAGCGGTTTCGCAGGATCCCGGGCAAGCGGCCCCAGGGAGTGCTGGCCCGTCCCGGTTTCGGCGATGCCCTGAGCTATCTGCGCTGCCGCTGCCGGATCACCGGCGAGGGTCATGAGGTCCTGACCTGGTGGGAACGTTACTCCAGGGACAAGGTCATGCCGCCGGTTGAGCGGGAAGCGGAGGTGTCCCGGCCGGCCAGGTCGCGCCGCCGCCGTCGCGGGAAACCGGCGGCTAAGATCACGGAAAGTTAGTGAGAGAGGGGGATTGTTTGGTTTTATCTTTCGTTTAGACTGGTAAAAACAGTTTGCAACCCCCTGCCCGAAGGGGTATCATTGGCGTCCGCCGCACGAGGACCGCATGGAAGGAATCACGATCCGTCCCATGACCGAAGCCGATCTGGACCAAGTCATGGCAGTTGAGACCGCTTCGTATCCCGCTCCCTGGAGCAGGGACCACTTCAGAAGCGAACTGTCCTCCCCGCACGCTTTCCCCCTGGTTGCCGAACTTGAGGATGGAACAACAGCCGGTTATATCTGCCCGACGCTGGTTTTCGACGAGGGGGAGATACTGAACGTGACGGTCAGATCCGATCTGCGCGGCAGGGGGATTGGGAGACTCCTGCTGGAAACCGCCGTCAACCGGTTCAGAACCCGGGGGGCCGCATGGCTCTATCTGGAGGTGCGGCCTTCCAACAGGGTAGCCGTGGCGCTCTATCAAAACTGCGGTTTCGTCACCAAAGGACGAAGGAAGGCATACTACGAAAACGGAGAGGATGCGGTTCTCATGGAATACGATTTGACGGGCCGGAAGGGAGGATCCCATGCAGTTTAAGTCCATGGTGGTGTTCAACGTGGAGATCTCCCCCGGCTACAGGCGGGTCCGCCTGACCGCGCCGCGAGCCATGCTGGAGGCCCGACCCGGCCAGTTCGTCATGCTCAGGGTCAGGGAGGGGATCGACCCGTTGCTCCGGCGGCCGTTCTGCGTGTTCGACACCGGCACGTTCTCGCCCGAGTATCCGGGTACCCCCCGCCAGCACTACTTCGATGTACTCTACCGGGTCGTGGGCAAGGGGACCGCAATCCTGGCCGCGCTGCACGAAAAGGATTACGTGGATGTGCTCGCCCCGTTGGGAAACGGCTTCGACCCGGGAGATCCCCGGGAAGAGAAGATCCTGGTGGGGGGCGGCATCGGTCTGGCACCCCTGTACTACCTCGCCAGGGAACTGGTGAGAAAATCCCGGGTAACGGCTTTCATCGGTGGGCGGAGGAAGGAGGACGTACTGTGCGTCACCGAGTTCGAGCAATTGGGTATCGACACCTACGTGGCCACCGACGACGGCACGCTGGGCACCCGGGGCCTGGTTACCGAGGTGCTGGAAGAAAACCTGTCGGGGGGTGAGGGAAGCCGTGCGGTGTTCGCCTGCGGCCCCGAGCCGATGCTGAAGGTCGTGGCGGACATCTGCCGCAGGAACGGCATCCGCTGCCAGGTCTCCCTGGAGGCCCACATGGCCTGCGGGATGGGGGCCTGTCTCGGCTGCGTGGTCAAGGGGGAGTCCCACACGGAGGCGGCGCCCGACTACCGTTGCGTCTGCAAGGAAGGCCCGGTCTTCAACGCGGACGAACTGTCGTGGGAATAGGAGAACCTGAAGCCGTGGCGCCTTCACGGATTCAGGGAAAGTAAAGGCTGAGAACGGAAACAGACCATGAGAAAACCCGATCTGTCAGTGAAGATAGCCGGAATTGCGCTGCGGAACCCCGTGATGACCGCTTCCGGAACCTTCGGTTACGGCGAGGAGTTCGCCGAGTACCTGGACCTGGAAAAGATCGGCGCCATCGTCACCAAGGGGCTCTCCCTGCGGCCCAGGGCCGGCAACCCCATGCCGCGCATCCTGGAGACCCCGGGAGGGATGCTGAACGCCATCGGCCTGCAGAACGTGGGGATAGAGGCGTTCCTGGAGAAGAAGGTGCCGTTCCTCAGGACCATCAGGACGCCGGTGATCGTCAACTTTTTCGGCAACACCGTGGAAGAGTACGCGGCCCTGGCCGAACGGATCGACACCATCCCGGAGGTGGCCGGGGTGGAGATCAACATCTCCTGCCCCAATGTCAGGCACGGCGGCATCGTGTTCGGCACCGACCCCAAGGCTGCCTGGTCGGTGGTCAGGGCGGTGCGGGACGTCACCATCAAGCCGATCATCGTCAAGCTTTCCCCCAATGTCACCGACATCGTGGAGATGGCCCAGGCGTGCGCCGAGGCGGATGCCGACGCACTCTCGCTCATCAACACCATAACCGGCATGGCCGTCGACCTGAAAAGCCGGCGGCCCGCCCTGGCCAACATAACCGGCGGTCTGTCCGGCCCGGCCGTCAAACCCATCGCCCTGCGGATGGTGTGGCAGGTGGCGCGGGCGGTGAAGCTTCCCGTCATCGGCATCGGCGGGATCACCAGCGGCACCGATGCCCTGGAGTTCATACTGGCCGGGGCCACCGCGGTTCAGGTCGGAACCGCCAACTTCATGTCTCCCGGCGCTTCCCAACGGATTGCCGAGGAGATGGAAAAGTGGCTGCGGGAAAACGGGGTAGCGGACGTGAAGGAGTTGATAGGGACGCTGAGGGTGTGAGGAAGCGGAGCAGGCCTGGACACAAAAAAGCGCCGGCCGGGGGAACTGTCCCCGCCGTCGCTTTTTTTGATCCCGCAAAACCCTGTCTCACCCCCTTATGTGAGCATAGGGCCTTGGCGGAGCCGAGAGGTAGGTGGGGTTTTTCCCTTTAACCTCGACCAGCGGCCCGTTCTCAATCAGCTCCAGGTTCCCGCTGTCCGGCCCGACGACGCTTTCACCCACCGCCCAGTCGTACAGTCGCTTGGAATCCATGAGCACCGGTTTGTCGGGGAAGCGGAAGATCCGGTTCTGCATGACCTCGTCATAGACACCCACGCAGCCGTGGGAGGCGGGTCGGCCGGGCAGGTCGCGGGCGTGAATCCAGTAGGCCACGTTGTCGGCCCCCACGTGAAACCTGATGGCGTAATCCATCGGATACTGGGCCGACTGATCGTCGATCTTGTAGAGCGACGAGGTGTGGTTCCGGTGCCTGGCATCGACCCTGAACAGCCCGGTGGGGGTCTCGAATCCGGCCTTGCCGGTGGCTGCCGGGATGGAGAACTTCAGGTTGCCGTACTCATAGGCTCCCATCCACTGCTCCTCCATGTCAATCAGGATGTACCTGGCGTAGCGGCGCGCCGGCTCATAGCGGCTGGGGAGAGGTGTGTAATTTTTTATATCGTCCATGTTTTCCGGTACCTTGATGGTCATGCCCGGATAGACGTGACGGCGATCGATGCGGTTGAAGCGGGCTACGTACTCCCAGTCGTCCCCGAACAGGCTTTCGAGAGAGTCCTGGGGCCGGATGAAGAGCGGTTTCCACTTCATATGCTCGGTGCTGGGATAGGCCACCCTGCTCAGATCCTCCTTGGCCGGATCCCGCGGCGATGCGGCGGGGTGGTCTGTCGAGAGGGGCTTGTGCACCACAATTGTCGTGAGCAGGACAAGAGGCAGCAGGTATTTGATAATGCGCAGCATGAATAGTTCTTTCCCGGGGCTTTTACGAGATATGAAAAAACCAGTCCGAAAACCAACTGGAAAAAGGGGCCATGGCCCCTTTTGTGTATCCGTAGCATTTTTTTTTATTCCGGTCAAGTGGCAGGAAGGTTGTTCTCATGAACTTCCCAATCTATGCTAGACTGTTACTAACTGAAGCCAATTAAAACGCTGGAGGCGGTGGGCACATTCGACCGCACGGAGATACCCTATGACAAATAACAGCAGAGTGAACGGCAACGAGCGGATCCGACGTCTGGCGGAGCTGGATCGGAGCACCCTCCCTCCGGATGGCGGACCCGGTTTCAACAGGCTCATTTTTTCCAGGAGTCCTTACCTGCTGCAACATGCCGAGAACCCCGTAGACTGGTTCCCATGGGGGGAAGAGGCATTCGAGAAGGCCAGACGCGAGGACAAACCGGTTTTTCTGTCCATAGGCTACGCCACCTGCCACTGGTGTCATGTCATGGAGCGTGAATCCTTTGTGGACCACGAGGTCGCCGAGGTGCTGAACGGGAAGTTTGTCCCGGTCAAGGTGGACCGGGAGGAGCGTCCGGACATTGACGACCAGTACATGACGGTGGCGCAGATGATGACCGGCGGGGGAGGCTGGCCGCTCACCATAGTCATGACCCCCGACAAGGAACCGTTTTTCGCCGCAACCTATATCCCGAAGACGCCGAAGAAGGACATGGCCGGGATAATCCAGGTGCTGGACAAGATCGACGAGTTCTGGCGCGACAGCCGCTCAGAAGTGGCGGAAAGCTGCGCGCGGATCATGATGAACCTGGCAGACACGGCTGCCCCGTCAGCCGGTCCGTTGGAGGCCGGGAAAGTGGCGGACAGCGCGTTCCGTTCGTTGAAGATGGCGTACGACGGCTTCTGGGGCGGCTTCGGCGAGGCCCCCAAGTTTCCGCTTCCCCACTATGTCTCGTTTCTGCTGCTTTACTGGAAAAGGCACGGCGCCATTGCAGCGCGTGAGATGGCCGAGCATACCCTGACCATGCTGCGTAGGGGGGGGATCTTCGACCAGGTCGGGTTTGGCCTGCACCGTTACTCCGTGGACAGGAACTGGCTGGTGCCCCATTTCGAGAAGATGCTGTACGACCAGGCGATGGCGGCCCACGCCTACCTGGAAGCGTTCCAGTCGACCGGTGAAGCCCGCTACGCCGCCACTGCCGGGGCGATCTTCAGCTTTGTGCTGGACGAGCTTGCCTCGCCCGAGGGGGGATTCTGTTCGGCCTGGGATGCCGATACAGACGGCGTTGAAGGAGCGTATTACACCTGGTCGGCTGCCGAAATCAGGGATGCCCTGGGCAGGGAGGCCGCCGACACGCTCTCGCGCCTGTTCGGCGTCACCGAGGAGGGGAACTTTGAGGGGCGGAATATCTTCAGTCTCCAGAGCCTGCCGGAAGAGTTCGCTGCAACCCAGGGTATCGATCCGGCGGAGTTCGCAGCCACCCTGGACGCCTGGAGACGGCAGCTGCTCGCGGTACGCAGAACAAGGCCCAGACCGCTCAGGGACGAGAAGATCCTCACCTCCTGGAACGGACTCATGATCTCGGCCCTGGCAAAGGGATACGCGGTTACCGGGGCGCTACGCTACCGGGAGGCTGCCGACGCGGCGGTCGAATTCATCCGGAAGCATCTGACCATGGACGGGGAACGCCTGCTGCGGAGCTGGTACCGGGGAGACGCCGCCGTTCCCGGCTTCCTGGAGGATTACGCCTTCCTGGTCTGGGGGCTCATCGAACTCTACGAGGCCACCCTTGACCGGGCCTACCTGGACGAGGCGGAGCGCTACACCAGGAAGATGCTGAGGCTGTTCAACGATGCAGAGCACTATGGGCTGTTCGATACCGCGTTCGACGCGGAAAGCGTTCTGGTGCGCAAGAAGGGAGGCCACGACGGGGTGATCCCGTGCGGAAACTCGGTTGCTGCCATGAATCTCATCAGGCTCGGCAGGTTGACCGATGATTCCAGGCTGCTGGAAGAAGGGAAGGGGATCCTGCGGGCCTTCATGGGGGGCGTTGCTGCGTACCCGGTTTCCGCGCTCCAGTTCGTCACCGCGCTGGACCGCCTGGAAGCCCCGGAGACGGAGATCACAATCGAAGGGAGCCTGGATTCCCCGGAAACCATGGACATGCTGCACGCGGTCCGAAGGCGGTTCATTCCCGGCATGGTGCTCCGCTTTTCCGGGAATGAGCACGGCTCGCGGGTCAAGATCTGCGGCAAGGGCGCCTGCCGTCAGCCAGTGTCCGACCCCGCCGCCCTGGAGGCGCTGCTGGACGAAGTGGTCTGAATTGTATACCAATTTCCCCTCACCTGTGATACATACCCCTGAAAAACGCATACAGGTGGGTGGATGTCTGAAAAGAAACAGATAGCCCGGGCAGCCGGGGTCATGGGAGCGGCGACCGTCCTGTCCCGCATCATGGGGATGGTGCGGGACATGGCGGTATCGCGTCTGTTCGGGGCCGGTTATGCCACCGACGCCTTCTTCGCCGCGTTCCAGATACCCAACATGCTGCGCCGCTTCTTCGCGGAAGGGGCTCTCACCTCGGCGTTCGTGCCGACCTTTTCCGAATGGTATGCCAACAGGGGAGAAGAAGAGGCCCGGGAACTGGCCAACATCTGCTTTTCCCTCCTGACCCTGGTGATGGGACTCGTCGCCCTGCTGGGGATCGTGTTTTCCCCTCTGATAGTGTCGGTCATGTTCCCCGGATTCAGTACCGAGCCGAACAAGCTGGAGCTGACGGTCTTCCTCAACCGGCTCATGTTCCCCTACATCTTCTTCATCAGCCTGGTGGCGCTCTGCATGGGGATCCTTAACACGGTGCGCCACTTCTTCACCCCGGCCATATCCACCGTGTTTCTCAATCTCTCCATGATAGGGTGCGCCCTGCTGCTGCGGGGGTGGTTCGATGTTCCCATAACCGCGCTGGCCGTGGGTGTCCTGCTGGGCGGCGCCCTCCAGTTGCTGCTGCAGCTTCCGGTGCTCTACCGCAAGGGCTTTCCCCTGCGACCCCGCTTCGTCCCCGGCCATCCCGCGGTGAGGCGGATCGCGCTCCTGATGGTCCCCTCCGTTTTCGGGGTGGGGGTCTACTATCTGAACATCACCGTGGGCGCCATCCTTGCCTCGCTCCTCCCTCAGGGGAGCGTGTCGTATCTCTATTACGCCCAGCGTCTGTTCGAGTTTCCCCAGGGTATCTTCACCGTCTCCATCGCACAGGCGATCCTGCCGTCCATGAGCAGACAGGCCGCCTCGGGTGACCGGGAAGGTCTCAAGGATTCGCTGGATTTCGGTCTCAGGCTGACGCTCTTCATCACCATCCCGGCCATGACCGGCCTGCTGGTCTGCTCGACCCAGGTATTCTCGCTCCTCTTCATGGGGGGGGAGTTCGACTACCAGAAGGCGGTCAAGTCGGGCGAGGCGCTGTTCTATTACTCGTGGGGCCTCTCGTTCGTTGCCCTGGTCAGGGTGCTGGTGCCGGCCTTTTACGCGCTCAAGGACACCCGTACACCGGTCATCACCGCCTTTATCGCCTTTCTCCTGAACGTGGCCTTCAGCCTTGCGCTCATGGGACCCCTGCTCCACGGCGGGCTCGCCCTCGCCACCACGCTCTCGGCACTGTTCAACATGGGGCTGCTGCTCTATTTTCTGCGCAGGAAGATAGGGGCTTTCGGCGGCCGCAGGATCCTGCCGGCCGGTTTCAGGATCCTGCTCGCGTCGCTGCCGATGGCCGTGGCGGTCCATTGGGGGATGGGCCTCATCGACTGGTCCGTACCGGGCGAGAAGATCCTGAAGGGGAGCGTGATGGCCGGCTCGGTGGCGGCCGGCGTGACGATTTTTCTGATCTGCGCCCATCTGCTGCGTTGTGAGGAAGCCGGCAAGGCCATGGAGATGATACGGAGGAGGTTCGCCAAATGAGAGGCCGAAGCCTGCTGCATGACGAGGTTTTCTACTCCTTTTATAAAGGGATGGGGTATTTCGGCTCCGTGGTGGCAACAGAGGCCGGGCTGTGCGAGGTGAACCTTCCGGCAGCCATGGATCCCGTAACCTTGGAGGAGTCCATCCGATGGAGATTTCCCGGGGCCCGGCGGGACAACAGTCTGAGCAAGGCGGCGGCGGAGTTGCTGGCCCGCTACTTCCGGAGGGAACCGGTCGAGTTCGAGCTTCCTCTGTACGAACAGCCGTTTACCCCGTTCCAGCGGGAGGTCTACCGCGCCGTCAGAGACATCGCCTACGGCTCTGTGAGGAGCTACGGCGAGATTGCACGGGAGATCCTCCGACCCGGCGCCGCCAGGGGTGTAGGTGCCGCCATGGCCAGAAACCCCCTCCCGATCATCATCCCCTGCCATCGCGTCATCGGCTCGTCCGGAAAGCTGACCGGTTACTCGGCGCCAGGTGGACTGGAGTTGAAAGCGGAGTTGCTGCGCATGGAACGTGAGGTGCTGGAAGCGCAGGAGGGTGGCAGGGGATAAACCGCCCTGTTTTCCGCAAGTTGTTCACAGCCTCATGGTCGGGTTTCCTTTTTCATGAGAAACCGGTGACAAGCGGGTTCGTAACGTACTGAAATGGCTGAAAAAACAGTTTAACTATTTAAAATGACTGAACTAATTTGTTGCACATAAATTAGGCAAAACGTGAAAAGCTCAATTGAAGGTATCGAAATAGCGACTTATCCACACCATTTCCCACAGATTTTCCACAGTTGATGTGGAAAAGCCGTTACCTTCCCGATAACGGTGATATTTCTCTTTCAAAGGATTCCATTCCCCTGTCGGAAACCGGCTACTCCCTGCCGCGCTCCATCCGTTTCGCCTCTTCCCAGAGCGCGTCCATCTCCTCCAGGGTGGCCTCCTGCAACCCCTTACCGCGCGCGTGAAGGGTGTTCTCGATGTGGGAGAAGCGTTTGGTGAAACGGGCAATGGTCTTGCGAAGCGCGTCCTCCGGGTTGAGGGACAGGAACCTGCCCAGGTTTACAATGGCGAACAGGAGATCCCCCAACTCGGCCTCCAACCGTTCCTGATCGCCGGCAAACAGAGTTTCCTCCAACTCCTTCAGCTCTTCCAGGACCTTGGCGAACACCGGGTCCAGGTGATCCCAGTCGAACCCCACCCGGGAGGCCTTTTCGGTTATCTTCTGGGCGCGCAGCAGGGCCGGGAGATGCGAAGGGACACCTGACAGGGCAGAACGCCGCTCTTCCCCCTTTTCCTTCTTCTTTATCCGCTCCCAGTTCGCCACCAGCTGATCGATATCGCTCACCTCCAGGTCGGCGAACACGTGGGGGTGGCGGCGGATCAGCTTGTCACAGAGGATCCTGATAACCTCCTCCATGGTAAACTCGCCCTTCTCCTCGGCGATCACCGCATGAAACACCGGCTGGAGGAGCAGGTCGCCCAGTTCTTCTTTCAGCATCTCGGGAGAAGCGGCGTCAATGGCCTCAATTACCTCGTAGGTCTCTTCCAGCAGGTACCGTTTCAGGCTCTCATGGGTCTGCTCCGCGTCCCATGGGCAGCCGCCCGGCCCCCGCAGCCTGCGCATCAGCTCCATGAGGCGATTGAACCCGTCTTGTTCCGTTTTCATGTGGATTCGGCCTTTCTACTCGTTGTTTTCGGCTATTTAACCCTTCGTCTCCGGAAAAGTCAACTTGAGGTACAAAAAGAAAAGGCCCCCTACGGAGGACCTTGTCCGATGATTCCGGCATCCGAACCAGGTAAGTTATTTCACCCGTTCCTCCGGGTAGGCGTCGATGCTGTGTATTGCCAGGCCGGTACCCATGAACTCCTCTTCCTTATCAAGCCTGATGCCGGTCGTAATAGCTCCAACCTCCTGAAATTACACCGTTATCCTGATGGGAACCGGCGTATTTCGAGAAACAGTGCCTCATTTGCCATCTTTCCTGCCGCGAATACCAGGCTGTTTCCCACGGCAAATTGCTGTTGACGCCCCCTGCCGGGCGTAGTACATATGAAAATAGTTAAGTGGAGGGGAGATTCTGCGTGGCGGCACAAACGGCCCTCATCTATTCGTCCGACTTCAGCAGGTTCAGCTACGGCAGGGAACACCCGTTCAAGGTGCAGCGGTTCCGTCTGGCCCATGAGCTCATGGAGGCCTTGGGCCTGACCATGCTTGCGAATGGACGGGTGGTCGAAGCCGTTCCCGCCCGTGAGGAAGACCTGCTGAGCTTTCATAGCCGCGGCTACCTGGAAAAGCTGAGGGAATTCAGTTCCTCGGAGGAACCGCGGGCTGATTTTCGTTACGGGCTGGGAGATATTGAAAACCCCGTCTTTCCAGGAGTCTACGACTGGGCCAGGCTCAGTGTCGGTGGTACGGTCGAGGCTACCCGGCTGGTGACCGAGGAGGGATATTCCGTCGCTTTCAACCTGGCCGGCGGGTGGCACCATGCTCACCGGAGCAGGGCCTCGGGCTTTTCCTATCTGAACGACGCCGTGATAGCCATCAACCTGCTGCTTCGGCAGGGAAAGCGCGTCGTCTACCTGGACATCGACGCCCACCACGGCGATGGGGTGCAGGAAGCCTTCTACGACACGGACCAGGTCCTGACCATCTCGATCCACGAGAGCGGTCTCCATTTCTTTCCAGGCACCGGTTCGGAGAAAGAGATCGGAACCGGGAAGGGAAAGGGGTATTCGGTGAACCTTCCACTCAAGGAGCATACTGACGACGCCCTGTACATGAAGGCCTTTGACGAAGTGGCATTCCCGCTGATTGCCGCATACGATCCGGATGTTCTGTTCACACAACTCGGCGCCGACACCTTCCGTACCGATCCGCTGACCCGCCTGGAGATAACGACTCACAGCTACGGCTATATCGTCAGGAAGCTCAAGGCCTTGCGGATTCCGTGGGTGGCCGTGGGCGGGGGAGGATACGAGAATGTCAATGTTGCACGGGCGTGGACCCTCGCCTGGTCCATAATGAACGGGGTGGAACTCCCTCACAGGCTTCCGGCCGGATTCAGAAAAACCATCGAAGAACTCGGGTACCCGAACAGGATGCTGCTCGATGCCATGCACTGGGCCGAAGAAGACGACCGGAACCGTGCGCTCGACTCCGTGGAAAAGAGCATAGCGGCAATCAGGAAAAAGGTGTTCCCGATCATTATCGGCGGCCATGGCTAAGTTACCCGGGAACAGCCAGCTGACCGATGCCCGCGGCAGGCCCCTGTTCACGCTTCGGGACATCAACTCGCTTGAGCAGGGTGAAAAGGAGCGTATTTACGGCGGCATAATTCCGGTCCGGTTGTTCGAGATCTTTTCCATATCCCCGGAATCCTTCCTGGGAGCGGACGGCCAGCGCAAGGTCTGGTTCCTCGCTCCGGAGGGGCTCGGTTTTTCCCGGGTCGAGGTGCGACTGGCGCCTGAGGTGCGCGACCCTGTGTTTTTCCTGGAGATCGCCGATACCCAGCATCACCAGATGGAGCTTTCCTTCTGCGTCATCAGGGACCCATGGTCGCCCCGTTTCGATGTGGATCTGGATGCCGAGGGACGCGACAACTGTTTTGCCACGTTGGGCAGGAACATCCCCGAGGAGATAAGGGCCATGGAGGCGGGCCTCTACCCCAACCAGACACGGCGGGGTTTGCGCATGTTTTCCGAATTCCTCCGCCCCTTCGAGCGTTTCGTCGATTCCCTCGGCATGGAGGTCATCGTAGCCGAGCCCCTCACCTATGACAATGCGATCCGCTACGAGAGGTACGGGTTCGACTACATCACCGGGAGACGCCTGATGCAGGAGATCAACGAGGGGTTCAGGGAAGGAAACAGGTATCATCGCAGACTGGACGGTTCCACCCCGTTCAGGCAGCCCGGTTTCGAGCGGACCGTCCGCGGCAGGAGCTGGTCCATTCACGACGGCATCCTGGATGCGCCGTGGGACAACGTCAGGATCTATCTCCAGGTGGGTCGCCATGCCGGGGTAGACACCTTTCCTGAGCGGGAAGAGCCGGGGAAAATCGCAACCTGAATCCAGGTTGTGAGATAAGTAAATGTTATGGGGGCCGGGTTGGGGCAAGTTCCCACCCGGTACCCAGCAACACTTCCCGGATGGAAAAGAGATAACAATATCAGGGGATTGACGTATGTTCGGTTTCAGCATTGCCGATTGGATTTTCATCGGGCTGGTGATAGCGGTAATCTTCTTCTTCGTGGCGCTCAGCGGCATGAACAAGCGCAGGAACTGAAGGAACGCCACCGTGTTGGCGGGGAAGGGCTCCGGATAAAGGATTTGATTAAATGTTTCTAAAAACACACAGGGCAAGCGAAGGCAGGATTGAAAGGCTTCTGCACAAGGTCACCCACGGGCTGGTCGGCTACGTCTTCCACGCCGAAGAACAGGGACCGGCCATCGACCTGCGCGACACCAGGCCGGTCGGGATCCGCATCGCCGGGCTCAACAAGTCGTTCGGCGACAAACACGTGCTCAAGGACGTGCAGCTGGAGATACGGCCGGGTGAGACCTTTTCCATCATAGGTCCCTCGGGAACCGGAAAAAGCGTCCTGCTGAAGCTGATTGTCAAGCTCGACACCCCCGACAGCGGCGAGATATTCATCAATGAAGTGCCGGTGTTCGCGGCAGGGGAGGGAGCGGCCGAACGGGATTACCGCTACAGCATGGTGTTCCAGTCGTCGGCCCTGTTCAACTCCCTGACCGTGGGGGAGAACGTGGGGCTGTGGCTGCGTGAGAAACGGGTCTGCAAGGAGCAGAGGGTACGGGAGATCATCCGGGAAAAGCTCGCCATGGTCGGCCTGGAAGGGACCGAGGACCTGAAGACGTCCGAGCTTTCCGGCGGGATGAAGAAGCGGGTGGCCATTGCCCGCTCACTTGCCATGAATCCGGACCTGATCCTCTACGACGAGCCCACGGCCGAGCTCGATCCCATCAACTCCGACGAATTGGCCGACACCATCATAAAGGTCAAGGAGACCACACGGAACACCACGGTCATCGTCACCCACGACCTGAATTTCGCCCTCTACGTATCCGACAGGATAGCCATGATGCACGATGGGAGGATCATCGAGACCGGCACGCCGGCAGAGATTAAGGCAAGCCCGAATCCCACGGTGCGCGGATTCATCTATACCACGACCAAAGGGATCAAGGGTGAACAGGAGGAAGCGGGGCTCTCCGCGACTACCACACCCTGAGCCGTCTGGGGAAAGGAAGAGAAAAGGATGGACAGAGGCCGCTTTTTGCGCCATCATTTACTATGAACGAGGTACATGGAAGTGCCGCTCCGTGGTTCGAGGGGGATATGGGAAAGATACTGATAATTGACGATGACGAATCCTTTCTCCATCTTCTCAGCTCCTATATAGAGCATTATTACCCCCTGCTGAAGGTCCAGACCTGCAAGAACCCCCTCCATGGACTCAAGGCCATGAGCCAGGAACTGGATCTCATGATCATCGACCTGGAAATGCCCCACCTGGACGGCGCCAAGCTCCTGAAGTACGCGGCGGAAAAGGGGATAAGCAAGAGCAGGATCATCCTTCTCTCCAACCACGACGCGGACTATCTGCATGAACATTTCCCCATGGGCACCTGCCTGGCCGTGCTCAACAAGTTCGAGGCAGGCCAGAAGGCCGTGCTCGACATGATCTTCACCTCCCTGGAAAAAAAGGCCGCCGGCTGAGGCCTCCAACGTATTTCCTTACCTCACTGCTCCACCCGGAACGAAAATGGACCTGATCACCACCCATGTTAATGCCGATTTTGACTGCCTGGGGGCCATGGTCGCGGCGAGAAGGCTCTATCCCGGGGCCGTGATGGTCTTTTCCGGATCCCAGGAAAAGAGCATGCGGGACTTCTTCCTCAAGTCCACCGGTTACGCCCTTGATTTCAAGCGTCTCAAGGACCTGGATCTCTCCAGCGTCAGCCGCATCGTCCTGGTAGATTGCCAGCACTCCTCCCGCATCGGCAGGCTGGCGGAGGTGGCCTCCCGACCGGGTGTCGAAGTCCATATCTACGACCACCATACCGAAACCCAGGGAGACATCCGCCCCTCAGGCGGGGAGATCCGGGAGTGCGGCTCATCCACCACCATCCTGACCCGGATCCTCATGGAGAGGGGAATCGGGGTGACCCCCACCGAAGCCACCCTGATGATGCTCGGTATCTATGAAGACACGGGGAACCTGACCTTTCCATCCACGACCGTGGACGACTACCGGGCCGCCGCCTGGCTCCTGGAACAGGGGGCAAACCTCAATACGGTCAGTGACTTCATCACCCAGGAGCTTACCGCTGAACAGGTCTCGCTGCTGAACGACCTCCTCAAGTCCCTCAAGACCACCACAATCAACGGAATCGACGTGGCGATCGCCCAGGCGTCGGTGGATTACTACATCGGCGACATAGCGGTGCTCTCCCATATGATCAGGGACATGGAGAACCTGGACGTGATCTTCCTCGTGGTGGACATGGGAAAGAGGGTCTACGTCGTTGCCCGGAGCCGGCTGCCGGAGGTGGACGTAGGCGCGGTCCTGCGCAGGCTCGGAGGGGGCGGCCATGCCCACGCCGCGTCCGCAACCGTAAAAGATCTGACCATCATCCAGGTGCTGGCGGAGTTGGACAGCCTCCTCAGGGTGATGGTCAACCCCCAGCGTACAGCCTCGGACATCATGTCGTCTCCGGTGAAGACCATGCCCGCCGCATCGACCATTATAGAGGCCAGGGAGCTGCTGACCCGCTACAACGTTAATGCCATGCCGGTCGTCGACCAGGAGAAGATGGTCGGGATCATCTCGCGAAGGATAGTGGAGAGGGCGCTCTATCACGGCCTCGGCCACGTGCCGGTAAACGAATACATGCATACCGAATACATGCGCGCGGTTCCGGAAACACCCCTGTCGGAAATCCAGGATTACATCGTTGGCCGCGAGCGGCGCATGGTTCCGGTCTTTGACGGCAACCGTCTCGCGGGCGTGATCAC
>Ga0228535_1000683_pt1 | contig 81781 bp, 62 predicted proteins | sample SJ1metagenome_FD_168457 | JGI IMG/M metagenome (GOLD analysis project Ga0228535, IMG submission 168457) | Enriched culture of PCE-dechlorinating microbial communities from Ithaca, New York, USA - SJ1 | ecosystem: Engineered > Modeled > Simulated communities (microbial... > Unclassified | place...
ATTCGATATGACATCGTACTATCATCCCCTGTCGAAGTATCCGATACTCGATCCATGAGCCGTGTACGAGGCCCGTACGCACGGTTCTGTGAGAGGACGAGGGGCTCCGCCCCTCTCCTACTCGATGTTCTTTCCTCTGTCTTGAACCAAGAACGAGGAACCTGGACGCGCAGCGTCGGAACGAGGAACCGCTCTTTCACTTTCTCCAAGGACGGGTCCATACTCCTAGATGACGCTGGACAGTTCTTCCCGCACTTTCCAAGGACCGCTCTTCTGATCAGCGGTATCTAACGGCCTTCGCGAAACGATCGATGAACGTGTCGAGATCGGAGCGTGAAACGTCGAGGTTGGTCACCAGCCTCCATTCATCGCCCTCGGGCGGGTTTATCTTTATTCCCTGCCTGTGGAGCTCTTCGACTATGGCCTTCGGTCTGCCCGAGTCGAGTTTGAAGAAGACCATGTTTATGTCCAGTCTGTCTCTCATGATTTCGACGCCCTCGATTTCTCCGAGTTTTTTCGCGAGATACCGGGCATTTTCGTGGTCTTCGCCGAGCCGGTCGATCATCTTCTCTATGGCTATGATCCCGGCCGCGGCTATGATCCCGGCCTGTCGCATCGCTCCGCCCATGATTTTTCGCCCTTTCCGGGCTCTGGCGATGAAGTCTTTCGTTCCGACCAGCATGGAGCCGATCGGCGCCCCAAGCCCTTTGGAGAGGCAGAACATGACGCTGTCGGCTTTCGAGGCGATCTCTCTGGCATCTATTCCAAGAGAGACGGCCGCGTTGAATATTCTGGCTCCGTCGAGATGAACCGGAATCGCGCGCTCCCGGGCAATCGAATACACCTCTTTCATGTATTCCATCGGGAGAACCCTTCCACTAGAATGCGCGTTTTCCAGACAGATCAATCCCGTTCTGGGATAGTGGAGGTCCTCTCCCCTTATCGCTTTGAGTATTCTATCGACAGAGGGCATTCCGTCGTCGCAGTCCAGCGTTCTCATCTGGACGCCGGCTATGACGGCCGAAGCGCCGGCCTCATGAACGATTATGTGGTTCGAGGCCGGTATTATGACCTCGTCTCCTCTGAGAGTATGTGTCAGTATAGAGAGTTGATTTCCGAAAGTTCCCGAGGGAACGAAGATGGCCGCTTCCTTTCCGAGGCGTCGGGCGGCGATCTCTTCCAGACGGTTTACGGTGGGATCGTCGCCGTAAACGTCGTCTCCGACTTCGGCGTTCGCCATGGCCGCGCGCATCTCTTCTCCCGGAAGCGTCACGGTGTCACTTCTCAAGTCAATCCATTTCAAGGGCGCACCTCCGATATTTGGTTAGGATTACATATAATTATAGATCAAAACAAATAAAAAAAGCCGGATCGGATGATCCGGACTATATGGGGTTCCTATCTAAGGGGGATAGGGGGGTTATAAACTAAAACAATTCTAATTTATTTGTGCTAATAATACGTTGTGTTGAAGTATCGATTAACTTTCTTATAGATTGCTTAATCCTTAAATTCCGTCAGAAAAATTCATCCATCGCGCAGATGGAGAACATCAATAAGAGTACACCGAGACAAGATTCCCGGAGGAATCGAACAATCTGCCCTCGGCCTTTTTATTACGCCAGATGTAGCTTTTTTTCCATACATTAACGCTCGCCTGCGGACCGGAGTGAACGTGGACCGCCATTCCCGGCTCTAGAATAAGGTCATCGAACGTGTATTTCTGGCCGTTGGAGACGGCCAGTATCTGCCAGCCTTTCAGGTTTACTGGCTTGTCGCCTATGTTGTATATCATCACGTATTCGTCGAGAGAATCGGCCATTATATAAGCTATCTGAACCGGTCCGTCGAAGTAGATCTCTTCCTCTTCCTGCTCGGGTTCGCTCCAGAGACCGAGAGAGAGGGTTCTCGGAATGTCCTGTGCCTGGGCGAAGAGATCCATAAGTTTTTCGTCGAAGGGGAAGGCCAGATAGGCCCGTCCATAACCGTTGATGACCCCGAGCAGATTGTACATGACGTATTGCTTGAAACCGTAGAACTCGACTTCCAGCCAAACGTACGCCAGAGTTCTTCCGTAAACGTCCGTGGGGTTCCAGTCGTAGCTTATGATTATCTCTTTGTCGGAGAGAACGCCTTTGGCGAGATTCGAAGCCTCTATTCCGAAGAACTCGACTTCTTTGGTGGGATGAACCGTCTCGGGCGTATCGATCCCGATGAGCCTCAGGGTGGTTTCAACGCCGTCTATGCTCACCAGAAGGGTATCGCCATCGACAACGTTGATCACTTTCGCGTGTGTGTAATTCTGAACCCCGTTCCAGAGATCGAAGAACTCGGTGGCGTAAGTCAGGTCCTTCGGACCCCCGGCAGTTTCGACCCTCACGGGAACGAGTGTCAGCGCCAGTATCATCGCGGCGAATATCGCTTGAAGAGTTAATATGGTGAGAGTTTTTTTCATAAAGTGCCTCCGTGAAACTTTCTATGGATTTCGTCCAGGTTCGCCCTGGCTTCGGGGATCGGTCTAAGAAACTTTTCCAGCGTCTGACAGGGATATTCGGCACACTGGCCGCAGTTGTCTATTCCCTTCTTCGAACAGCACTCCTTGAAAGGGCAGTCGAAGCACAGTTTGAAGAGTATCTCGCTCCGGCATCCGGTGCAGGTCATTTCGCTCTTTTCAAGAACGAAGCCGAACTCCCTGCCCCATTTCTCGGCCGTCTCTCTCTTCAGGATCTCGTCGTTCGTCATCGTCGCCCTGTAAACCGGGCAGTTTGAACAGTCTATTCCGCAGAAGGCCAGCATCTTCTATACCTCTCAAGACATCCCGTCGAAACCGTGATAGATTTGAATTAATAAAAGCATACCACGTTCATATGCTTAAGTCCGGCAAAGAATTGGAGGTTTTCTTTTGAATCCCCGCGTCACAGAAGAGAGATACAGAGTGAGGTATTACGAACTGAACGGCAACTGGAAGGCTTCCATCGCCTCCATAATGGACTATTTCAACGACGTTGTGACCCTGCAAAGCGTTGAAGTCGGCCACGATGTCGAGACGATGCGTTTCAGCGGGTACGCGTGGCTATTGCTTCGCTGGGAGATAGATATTCGGAGATTTCCGGCCTTCATGGAGAAGCTTCTGGTGAGGACCGTTCCTCATTCTATGAATAAATTCTACGCGTACAGGCGCTTTGAGGTTATCGACGAGTCGGGAACGCTCATAGTGCATGGCAAATCCCAGTGGATCCTCATCGATGCCCAAAAGCGCAGGCCTGTGAGGATAGCCGACAAGCACTACGAAGTCTATGGACTGTCGAAGGACTTCAACGAACCGCTCGAATTCGAAGACCTGTCAGAGCCGGAGCTTCCCGATCTTTCAACCGTGTTGAAAGTGAGGCAGTCGGATCTGGACACCAACGGTCACGCCAACAACGTCTCGTACGTCCGCTGGATAATGCAGACCGTTCCCGGGGATTTCGAGAGCAAAGAGCTGAAGAAACTCTGCATCCAGTACAAACATGAATCGATGAAGGGAGAGGAAGTGCTCGTCGAAAGCGGTTTCGAAGATCGGGACGGCCTGAAAATCGGTCTGCACAGGGTCACTTCAGGCGGGAAGAAACTCGCCATCGCCTGCACGAAGTGGTTATGAAAAGACGGCCTTGGCCGCCTTTTCTATACCAGTGAGTCGGGATCGACGTAATCGTCCAGCCAGTAAGCGTCGGGATTCCTGTCGAAGGCCATGAAGAGATTGTACCTTCTCGGGTCGGCCGCCCTGTGGTATTTCATGTATATCTTGTTTTCGTCGATGCCCACGTACTCTATCTTTCCCGTCGCGTGAGACATAACGAACCTCGCTCGTTTGGCCAGACCGGACACCCTGTCTATGGCCTTCTTGAAGACCGTGTATCCCTCCTCCGCGGGCACGGCGTAGGTGTGGTTGCCCCTGGTCGGCCTGCACTGGAAAACGTAGTAGGGCGGGATTCCCGCGAACGACAGCTTCCTAAAGAGCTCGGCCATGGTATCTACGTTGTCGTTAACGCCCCTTATCATGGGGGTCTGATTGCATACGACCGCGCCGGCATTTCTCAGAATGTTCAATCCCTCCAAGGCGACGTCCGTCAGTTCTCTGGGATGATTGAAGTGCGCCATGATATAGATCCTCTTCTCGCCTGTGCTGTACTTTCTGATCATCTCAGGTAGCGCGGGATCGTTGATTATCCTGTAAGGGTTGAAGGCCACCATCTTGCTCCCAAACCTTATGATTCCCACATGTTCGATCTCGCGAAGCCGCCCGACTATGTCGGAAAGTTTGTCGGTTGAGAGGATCAGGGAATCTCCACCGGTGAGGAGTACGTTGGTTATCTCTCTGTGCTTTCTTATGTACTCGATCCCGGGGCCGACGTCGCTGGCGACTTCTCTGTTCTCCGTCGAGAAGAGCCTCTTCCTGAAGCAAAATCTACAGAAGCTGCCACAAACCTTTGAAACCAGCAGCAGGGCGGTGTCTTCGTATTTGTGTTCCAGACCCGGAACGACACTGTATAGATGCTCGTTTGAGGCGTCCATCTCCCCCCACTCGTCGAGCTCTTCGATATCCGGCATTATGATCCTTCTTACGGGATCGTTCGGGTCGTCCCAGTCTATGAGGCTCAGGTAATAGTCGTTGGCCCTGAAAGGGAACCGCTCTGTCACTTCCTTCATCTGCTCGATCTGATCTTCGCTCAGCCCCTCGATCAAATCTACCTTTGTAAGGTATTTTGGTTTCTGCAAATCACTACCTCCTTCGTGTTGATTCGATTAGTCGAGCGTGAAAAAACTCAGTGTATCTCTGCACTCGATCGATATAACTGTTCAATTGTTCGAACAGCCAGTTCTATAAGATGACTAAGAAAGAATTACGATACGAAATTTTCAACACCGTTCAATATATATTATATCCCATGAGCTTTCTGGATGTGTACCCGGCATAGGTATAGGAACTGTACAAAAAACGGCGTTTCGAGGCGCTTCTGGATATATAAGTTACACGCGGTTAATCGCCAGACCGGTTGACTTTAAAGGATATCCGTGATAAAATATAAAAAGAGACGTCGAAAAGGACGTCTCTTTTGCTATTTTCTATCGGTCGTTTTCGCTTTCCGCCGCTTTCGCTTTCAGAGGAACACGATGAGCGCTATCACTCCCGCCGTGAGGATCCCGAGTCCGGCGAGGCCGTATATCTCCCATCTGGCCAGTCCCTTCATATAGTGGAACTCCCTTATCTGTCTGATCCACTCGGGCAGCATCAGGATCTGTTTGAAAGTGAAGTTTTCCTTCAAGCCGAAGGTTATCCACGCCCTTCCAGCCTCTCTCGAGGAGATCTCGATCCTGTAAGTTCCCTCCGCTTCCATTAGGCTGTCGTAGCCGAGGTACTTGTAAGAATTGGTGTCTCCGAAGAATTCGTACATGAGCTCCGGCTCGGTCTGCGTGAAATCAAAGCCATCTTTCAGCTGGCCGTCGGGCCTGTATATGGCCAGTCGCGGTCTGAAGGAGTAGGTGGTCTCCATTACGGGAACTCCCACCGGCACGCCGAAAAGTATGTGCAAGTTCTTGCCTGGCAGACCTTCGAACGAGAAGACGATCGTCTCCTCTCCGGAGAACTCGTAATAAAAGATCTGCGAGAGATCGATATCTTCCACGAAATAAGAGCCTCCTGAGAAATCCTCGGCTTTCAGGAAAGAGGGAATGTGAGCGAAGACCAACGTGCATGACAGTACAAAGAAAGCCATAGCCACAGAATATCGCTTCATATCTTCCTCCTTATTTAGAACAACTATAATTTATTTTATCAGATCGGAGATTGGAATCAGAAAGCCGTCCCTGGAAAGAGCGGGAAGAACGGGATCCCGTATATAAAGAGCGGGGTCCCGTATAGAACCATTACGGGATGACAGTCCTTCTTCCTTCCCGTCATTCTGGCATGTTCCTAGCCAGAATCACGTTCTTCCTCCCTCACGTCATGCCCGGTCTTCGTGAAAAACATGACAGACGTCAGGAGAATCGTCAGTCCCCATTTTCGCGGTCTTTCCTCCTTCACGTTATGCCGAACCTGATCCGGCATCTCCGTCCTTCGAAAGAGTGAGAAGAACGAGATCCCGTATAAGAGCACTACGGGATGACAACTCCCTTCCCGTCATGCCGGACCTGATCCGGCATCTTGGTCCTTCGTAAGAGCGAGAAGAACGAGATCCCGTATAAGAGCACTACGGGATGACAGTCTTACTCCCTTCCCGTCATTCTGAGCTTGACTCAGAATCACGGTTTTCTAAGGAGTGGATCCCCGGGTCGGAGCCCGGGATGACAGCCCTCTAACGTCATTCTGGCATGTTCCTAGCCAGAATCACGTTCTTCTTCCCTCACGTCATGCCCGTTCTTCGCGAAAAACGGGGACAGACGTCAGGAGAATCGTCAGTCCCTATTTTCGCTCACTTTCGCGCTCTTGCGCCCCCCACAACTCGCCACGGCTTCTAACGCTCAATACAGATTCAAAGCGCCAGTCTGTAAATCTTCTCCACGTCTTCTTTTTTGAGTCTTACGAAATTCCCCAGCGGTCCTTTTTCGGTGGCCTTTCGCGCCATTTCTTCGAACCTGTCCGACGGAATACCCGCGCCGGTGAGCGTTACTGGAATGCCAAGGCTCAAGAAGAAGCCTTTCAGGCTCTCTATGCCCTCGAGGGCCGTCTTTTCGGGGTTCCTGAAATCCGGCTCCACATTCCAGACTCTGCAGGCGAACTGCGCGAACCTTTCTATATCGTGCTTATAGACATACTTCATCCACGCGGGCCACATTATCGCCAGTCCCCCGCCATGGGCTATGTCGTAGATGGCGCTCAACTCGTGTTCTATGCCGTGCGTCGCCCAGTCGCCGATCCTTCCGGTCCCGAGAAGATCGTTGTGGGCTATCGTCGAGGCCCACATTATCTCGGCCCTGGCCTCGTAATTGTCGGGTTCTTTCAGGACGATCGGCGTGTTGACTATCATCGTTTTCAACGTTGCCTCGCACAATCTATCGGTGAAGTCAACGTTTTTGACGTTGGTGAAGTACCTTTCCATTACGTGCGACATTATGTCAACAGCGCCGACTGCCGTCTGGTAAGGCGGCAGGGTGAAGGTCAGTTCGGGGTTCATGATCGCGAATTTCGGTCGCATGTTGACACTGTTTGCGGAGCGCTTGTAAAGGCCGTCTTCGTTGGTAATTACCGAACCGCCGCTCGATTCGCTGCCGGCCGCCGGTATCGTCAGAACGACTCCCAGCGGAAGCATCTCCTCGACCTTCCTGCCGGTAGAATAGAAATCCCAGACGTCTCCCGTGTAGGGAACGCCTATGCCTATCGCTTTGGCCGAATCGATGACGCTTCCGCCACCCACCGCAAGAATGGAGCCGATCCCGTGTTTTCTGCACAGTTCTATTCCTTCCCTGACGAGTGAAAGCCTCGGGTTGGGCATCACCCCGCCAAGCTCTATCGCCTCGACACCGGCTTTGCGAAGGCTCTCGACTATTCTGTCGTACAGACCGGATTTCTTTATGCTCCCGCCGCCGTAATGAAGCAAAACCTTCTTGCCGTAGCGCGATATCTCCTGGCCGGTTTTCATTTCCGTTCCTCTCCCGAAGATTATTTTGGTTGCGTTGCTGAATACGAAATCAAGCATCTCTTCACTCCTTTTTATTTTCAATAAATCCATTGTTACAGAGCGACATCCCCCTGTTCCGCAGGTCTATGAGTTCGACTATCCTGTCCAACGAGCTCTCGATTATCCGCGCCGTCGCCCCCCAGACTATGAAGCCGGGGAACCTGTACCTGATCGTCACCTTTCCGCTCGGCATGACGATAGGTTCGGACGATACGTACTTCAGCGCCGGTATGGACAGAAAGACAAGATCTTCAACCTCCGATCTGTTCAATCTGAAGAAGGGGCGATCGATGAATCCGATGAAGGGAACGATCACCTTGCCGGACGTGACCGTCGTTGTAACGCCCAGCGGACAGACCTCTTCGAGACGTGACGGAGAGGCGCCTATCTCTTCTTCCATCTCCCTCACCGCACATTCGAGCAGCGTTTCGCCGTCCTCGCGGTGACCGCCGGGGAAGCTTATCTGGCCGGGATGGCTTATCTTTCGCGATCTTCTGGTGAGGACAAGATGGTCATCGCCGCAAATTTTGAAAACCGGTACGAGAACCGCCGTGGTGCTTTCCAAAGACTCTCCCCCTAAGTCCGATCTCTTTTGTTCAATTATAATACTAACGGGAGGTGAGAACTTGAAGGAGCTCACATTCGGGGCGCTCAGAGGACACGGAGGGAAGACGCTGGTGGTTTTTTTCAGCAACGGCTGTGGTGTCTGTGCCGCCGTGAAAAGAAAGCTCGAGAGTTTGGAGGTTGACTTCCCGCAGTGGGAGTTCGTGAGTATCGATACGGAGAAGTACCCCGAAACGGCCGGGGAGTATTCTGTTTTCACCGTTCCTACGGTGTTGATCCTTCTGGAAGGCCGGGAATGTAACAGGTGGAGCAGGTATTTTTCGATCGAAGAGATCGTGAGATACCTCGAGAGGATAGACAGTCTGACGTGAACACACCTCCAGCGAACGTTTGGTTTCAAAGAGGGGGGTGTTATAATTTACCGGGATTTACCCTGTACTTGGTCTTTGAATCGTTGTTTTTCTATCATGCTGAATTAGTTGAGAGGGAGTCGAATATATCCGGCTGCGGGAAATAACACGTTTACGGGCGAGGTTTTTTACAAATTCCCTCTCCCCTTGATTTAATAGTTTTCTCAAAGGGCGTTGCAGAAGCGAAACCCGGTGATGGTTCACAAAATGTGAAAGTGGTTCTTGACTCTCAAAAAGAGCGCAGGGAAGATCACTAATGTGGGTAAATGGAACCCAGGGGGGAACCGAGAATGAAACGTTTTGCAACGCTTCTACTGCTATTTCTTGCTGCCTCATTGTTTTCGCTGGACCCTTACTTCACTGAAGAGAATGTTAACAGCTTCATCTCAGAGCTCGAGGAAGACGGTTTTATCGTTCAACAGGGTGTGGTTTACACTTGGGATCTGCTAGAACTCTTTTCTAATTACCTTATCCCGAGCTGTTATGGAAACAACGCTTCAAATCCTTACTTGGCATACTTCTTGCCGCCGGCACCCGGGCAGACAGTTCCAAACACCTTGCCATTCACCTTCAGGTTGAGGGAAGACGAGGCGATTATCTTCATTGGCTGGACTCCACCCGAGGTCACTTACTTCAGCTATGTCACGTTTGTTATGTCCAAGTATCTGCCCGGTCAAAGCAGCCGGCAACGCGTCCTGGCAAGTGTAGGCGACACGATCAATTTGACAAGGATCAAAACGGGCGAATCGATCCTACCCGAGACAAAGGGAACGGTCTTCAACGCTCCAACGATGATCATATCCACTCCCGATAAGAATACAGACGCGATCGTGAGAGCCGCAGCGGCAAAAGTGGGCTTCACTCAGAGCCTGATCAACACCGAACCTATTCCTTCAAGCATGCTGAAACTGGGGCTTGAGCAGAACTGCGATGAGTTACTAACTGTGATTCGCCTGGCGTTGTTCAAGAATCCCCAAGACAAGACCTACGTGCAGGATCCTCCCATTATAGTGGATGGCAAACTAGTCGTGAAACCCCCTTACAGTCATAATTATCGAGGTTGGGTCTTGCGTGTCACACCCACCAGACCGATCGAACCCGATCCATTCCCGACGCCGAGCATGATTCCAAGAGACACGGGTGATTATTCTGAACTCGATCTAAAGCCAACTATGGACAAACTGGAGGCAGCGATACTTGAAGAGTACTCGAATCTCAAAGCCGATGCTCTTCGCACTCAAAGGGCCGTGGAGATCAGTTACATGGCTATTCAGAACGTCACTGACGTTCTTGGAGACAGCAGGGACACTGTGTATATCTGGACCGATCCCTTCTCGCTGGGAGATGATCCCGATGACTTCGCCATAGTCTTTGGTCCGGTACACTCGCTCACGGGAAAATCAACTTACTCGAATTTCACTATTTATACAAACGATCTCGTAGAGGATCTTCTGCCGGTCGAGTCAAGGATTCTCTACGGATTCGCGAGTGTTCATAGCGAGCATAGTGCCGAGAGCAAACTAGGCCTTGTTGGAAGCGCGGAGAGATTTCTGCCCGACGATCCCAACGCGAAGTATTTCTATGTCTGGAAAGTCGCCAGGTCAAACCCGGATGATGAGGATTACTGTCTGGTGATTCCAGAACCTACTTCTGAGAGGGTTACCTACAATAGCCTGAGAATAGCGTTCAGAGCTTATGTGAATCCTGAGACCGGTGTAGGGCCGTCATATGAAGAGATACTTATGGACAAGGTGATCCACTTCAGTCCAGATAAATAACAGCGATAAGAGCATGCAGGGCAGTCTAGAAAACCAACCCCACCGGCGGGAAGAGATGTTCAGCGAAAATCGAGACGGAAAGAGAATTGTCTGCATTATTTTCGGCTCGAGGCGCTCTTCGATAAAGAGTCGTCAATTTGGTTATGTGATCTTGCGCCTGGGGAGTGTATTTAGATTTTGGTCACTGGTCGGGAATTAAATATCTTTCAAACCAAGCGAGGTGAATGACTTGAAAGCTCGTACAGTATGCGCCGTGATTCTTCTTCTTATGGCTGCAACTTCTTTTGCATGTACCACGTTAATTGTGACAAAGGGCGCGAGCGCCGATGGATCGATGATTGTTGCCCATTCGGACGATAATGATCTTTCCGATCAAAGAATCATCTATGTGCCTGCACAGGATCATGAACCGGGCTCGTTAAGGCCGGTGTACTGCACGGCAGTCGCCGTGGGTGAGTTCCCCCAGTACAACAGCTTCATCTATCCGAGAATCGTGTCTTCAAGGGCTCCGGCCTACAACACCAAAGAATACCTTCCGTCGATACCTATCGGCATGATTCCACAGGTTCCACATACTTACGCGTACTTCGACGGATCGTACGGAATCATGAACGAGCATCAGTTGATGTTTGGCGAATGTACCGATGGAGCAAAGATTCAGATCGGACCCGAGCCGGGTAGAAGGATATTCTATTCCTCCGAGTTATCGCGTGTCGCCCTGGAGCGTTGCAAGACCGCCCGCGAGGCGGTTGAGCTCATTGGTTTCCTGATCGAGGAATATGGATATTACGGTACGGGCGAGACGCTCCCGGTTGCCGATCCCAACGAAGCGTGGATAATTGAGATGGCTCCGTCTCCGGAAGGCACGGGGGGATTATGGGTGGCAAAAAGAGTACCGGACGGAGAGGTATTTGTAGCCGCCAACCAGTTCCGAATAAGGGAGATCGATCCCGAGGACCCCGACATTCTCTTCGGAAAGACGCTTCACGAAGTCGCAGAGAAGTACGGCTGGTGGAAGCCGGAAGATGGCCTCCTCGACTGGCTAAGGACCGTCAGCCTCGGCGAGTACAACCATCCCTATTACTCCCTGCGAAGAGTGTGGCGCCTGTTTTCTCTTATCGCCCCGGGGATGGACCTCTCTCCATGGGTAGAAGATGGATTCACTCGAGAGTACCCCTTTTCGATAAAACCGGACAAAAAGCTCACGGTGAGAGACGTGATGAACCTTTATAGAGACCACTACGAAGGAACGGAGTTTGACCTCACAAAAGGAATAGCCGCCGGGCCGTTCGGTTATCCCGATAGATTTTACGGTCCGTACGATGGACAGGGCGACGTTGGCGACCCTTCCCGTGAGCTGGGAGGGGCCTGGGAAAGGCCGATTTCGGTAACATACTGTGGATACACTTACGTCTGTCAGGGAAGGGACTGGCTTCCCGATCAGCTGGGAGGATTGATGTGGATAGGGCTCGACAAACCGGCCGACACCTGTTTCATCCCATTCTATGCAGGAGTAAACGCCCTCCCGTATTCCTTGCAGGTCTGTGATACCTCAAAGTTCAGCAGGGACAGCGCATGGTGGGCTTTCAACTTCGTTTCGAACTGGGCAGGCCTGAAATACAGTTATATGCATGAAGATATCAAATTGATGCAAGAAAAGTACGAAACGCTTTCCCTGAGTCGTCTTCAAGAAGTTGAGTCGTATGTTGCCGGGATCATTTCTACCAGGCCGGAGAAAGCCGTAAAATATCTGACGGAGTTCTGCGCGGGCAATTTCGATGAAATCGTCAAGGCGTGGTGGGCTTTTTCCGAGTACCTGATAGTTAGATATAACGATGGATTCATAAATGAAAAGGGGAAGATGGCTCAGCCTGTCGGGTATCCTCAAGACTGGTTGGATCGCACGGACTGGTCTGAAGGACCTACTTCTTACGAGAAGGGGAACAAATAGAGACTGTGCTTGTGGAGAGCGGAAAGAGCGGTTCCGGCGCGTTGCGCCCAGGTTCCTCGTTCCGACGCTGCGCGTCCAGGTTCTTGGTAAAAGATTCGAGAGGTGGAGAGAGGAGAGAAAACCCGTCCTTTCCTCCTTCCTGTCATGCCGAACCTGATCCGGCATCTCCGTCCTTAGAGAGAGCGGAACCAGAGGTGAGAGGGTAGAGGTGTGAGGCGAGAAGAGCGTGATTTTGATTTTCTTACCTCTGACCTCTCCCCCTCTTACCTCTGTTTAGAGACGAACGAGAAGAACGAGATCCCATATAGGATCCCTGAATAGGAGCATTTCAGGACAGGCTCCACGGGCACACCACGGGATGACAACTCCCTTCCCGTCATTCTGAGCTTGACTCAAAATCACGGTTTTCTAAGGAGTGGATCCCGGGTCGGAGCCAGGGATGACAATATAGAAGCACTACGGGATGACAGGATGGGCGTGGCGTCTCGCTCTTACCAACAACCTACCACGCCAGTCCTACCACCGCCGCTCCTATATATGTGTCCGCGGCGCCGTAATAGAGGATCAGTCTATTTCCTACCACCACTGCGCCCTCTATGAAGATAACGTTCGGCACCTGTCCCAGCTTTTCCCAGGACAGTTCCGGTTCCATAAGCGGCACATCGGTTCTCTTGAGAAGGTTTCTTGGATTGTCTATGGCGAACAGAGCTGCCCCCGGCCTGTATATAGTGGAAAAGTCGGCGCTGTTGTAGATGAGCAGGATACCTTCCTCTGTTATCAGCGGCGCCGGCCCCGGTTCTACAAGCCTGCTGTCGAACTTGTCCTGCCTCGGCTCCAGCACGGGCCTGGGATAGACGGTCCAGTTTTTCAGATCCTTCGAATAGGCCAGTTTTATAGACGAGTCGCCGAAATACATATAATAGTTTCCGTTTATCTTTGCAGGCACGATCGCCCCTGACTTCGACCATGTATCGTTGCTGAAAACCGGCCCCAGTTTCTCCCAGGTCGCAAGGTCGTGAGACGTCGCGATACAGAGTCTGGCCTTTCCTCCGTCGTAGCCCGTGTAAGTCATTATATACAGATCATCTACCCTGACTATTCGCGGATCCTCACAGCCGCCGGGCAGTTCGTAGGTTTCGGTCGGCTCAATCGCCGGTGAGGCCTCTCTGGTGAAATCGAAGCCGTCGCTCGAAGTGGCCTTGCCTATGCGCGATGTCCCGTTCCACCTGCCGACACCGGACCAATCCTCCGATCTGTAGAACATATGCACGATTGAATCGACTACTATCGCCGTCGGGTTGAAGACGGCCTTGCTCTCCCAGCCTATACCCTGTGGCATCAGAAGGGGCAGATCCGAGTATCTTTCGACTCTGTAAAGGTCGTCGAACCTGATCGAGACCCCAAGCGCAGCCACGCACAGGAGCATCGCCACCAGAGTCAAAAAAACCTTCAAAACATCACCTCCCGATCCAGTCGAAGACTTTCTCTTTTTCTATCGTGGCCAGCGCTATGTGATTATCTGCCGCGCCGTAATAGATATAGTATTTGCCTTCGTGCTCGACCATGGCGTCGGAAAAGACCACGTTTGGAACGCCGCCGAAGACCTCCCACTCCTCTTCCGGTTCGAGGATAGGTTCTTGCGAACGCTTAAGAACTTTGCGCGGATTTTCCAGATCGAGCAACATGAAACCGAGTCTGTACGTCGGCCGGGGTGTGTTTTCCACACCGTGGTAAAGCACGAGCCAGCCGAACTCCGTCTTTATTGGCGGAGCGCCTACGCCTATCTTGAGGTTGTCCCAGCCGTCTTTTCTTGGCCCGGCAATAGACACGAAGTCGGTCCACTTTCTTAAATCCTCCGAAAATGCGAGATACATGTCTGGTTCTATTCTGTGGAACATAACGTACCTTTCGGCGATCTTTTCTGGAAATAGCGCGGCGTCTTTGTTGTCCACGTCCGGTATTATCACACCGTGCCTTTCCCATTGAAAGAAGTTCTCCGTCGAAGCCATGGAAATCCTGACCCCTCGTGGAGAGTAGGCCGTGTACTGCATATAGATCCGGCCCTCCAGTTCCGTCAGCCTGGGATCTTCCACGCCGTAAAGCTCCCACTGGCTGGCCGGTGTGAAGACGGGGTTTTCCATCCTGTTGAAGCGAACCCCGTCGGTCGATACGGCGTATCCCATCCTTGAGACCATGTCCTCGCCCTGGGCCCTGTACATCATGTGAAACAGCCCCTTGCGCTTTATCACGGCGCAGTTGAAGACGAACCTCGATTCCCAGTGGTGATGAGAAATCGGCGAAAGCAGAGGATTAAGCGGGTGTCTTTCGAGTTTCAGCACAATCATCACTCCCTATTTCAATGACATAGATATTCCCTGCAGGAAGTATTTTCTGAATACCAGAAATATAATGACCATCGGCATAGTTTGCAGGACCGAGCCGGCCAGCACTGGCCCGAGGTAGCTGCCGTACTGCATGTTGAAGCTGGCCAATAAAACCGATAGCGGCATCTTCGAGTAATCGCTCACGATTATCAACGGCCACATAAAATTGTCCCATATACCGATGAAGGTGAAAAGCCCCACTATCGAGGCGGTGGAACTGGTGAGGGGAACCAGCACCCTGGCGATTATCCAGAGATCGTTGGCCCCGTCCATCTTCGCCGCCTCCAGATACTCGCCTGGAACGGCCCGGAAGGACTGGGTGAACATGAAGACGCCCCAGGCTGAAACGAGCGAAGGCAAGACGACGGCCGTCCTTGTGTCTATCAAACCCAGATTCTTTATGAGCACGTACAGCGGCACAACGAACATGAAGCCGGGGAAGATCATCTGGAAGATTATGAAGTTGAAGATCATGTTCCTCCCCTTGAACTGCAGCCTGGACAGGGCGAATCCCACCAGCGCCGATGTCACCAGTACTCCCAGCGTAACGGTAACCGAGATGAGTATAGAGTTTCCCAGGGCCAGCATGAAGGGACGATCCATCTGGTCGGCGGCCTGCAGAATGAACCTGTAATGCTCCAGCGTGAGCCTGCTGGGCAGAAACTGTCCGTAGATCTCGTTCGCCGGCTTGAAAGAGGCAAGCACCATCCATATATAGGGATAGATCCAGAGGATCGAGGCAACAAAGAGAAATACATAAAGCGCTATCTGCCAGAATTTCTTCATGCCAGTTCCACCTCCCTCTCGACCAACTTTCTGGTCAGGAGTACGCAGCCGTAGCTCAGTAGCGCCACAACGATCGCGAGCGAGGAGGCGTACCCCGGATTGATCTTCTGGAAGGCTGTCGAGTAGATCAACATCTGGAAAGTGTAAGTCGTTCTCATAGGACCCCCGCCGGTTATCAGGAAGGGCTCGGTGAATATCCCGAAGGTGAGGGTTAACGAGAGTACCAGAACCATCACTATCGAAGGATTCAGGAGCGGAACGGTGATCTTGAAGAACTTCGTCCACTTCCCCGCTCCGTCCAGCTCGGCGGCCTCGTACAGAGACTGGGGAATAGCCTGCAGCCCCGAGAAGAAGATCAACCCGTAGTAGCCTATGAACTTCCATGTGACCATAATGGCGATCGAGAGCGTTGCCAGTTGCGGGCTGCTGAACCAGGGGATCGTAACGCCGAAGAGGGCTCTCGTCAGATCGTTCAACGGCCCGTTCACCGCGAAGAGTTTCTGGAAGATAATCGAGTACGATACACCGGAAGACACGTTGGCAACGAGAAAGGCCAGTATGAAAAATGTTCTGAAGAGTTTCACCCTTTTCAGGCCCAGCGCGAAGAGCAGCGAGAAACTTATCACTATGGGGATGAAGTAAAGCATGAAATTGAAGGTGTTTATAAAGACTCTCCAGAACAGCTCGTCCTGAAAAAGCTTTATGAAATTGTCGAACCAGATGAACCTTCGGGGCGTAAGAAAATTCCATTTCGACAGCGCCAGTATTATCAGCCAGACGAAGGGGTAGCCCCAGAAGATCGCCGTATAGACCAGATACATCCCCGAGAGCGACCAGCCCTTTATCGCCTCGACCGTTTTCAGTCTTTTCTTCACTGCCAATCACCCGCTAATGATAGAATCAGAACAGCTCCTTCCTCACCCTGCTGGACGAATCGCTCAGAGCGCTCAACGGATCGGATTTTCCGTACATTATCGTCTCAATCAGGAACGTCGTCATTATATCCTGAACCTCTACGGTCTTGGTGGTCAGCGCAGGCGGCACCGCATAGGCCACGTGGCTCGCGTAGGCCGCGAAGTAGGGATTGCCGTCCATATACTCTTTGAAGATCGGGTTAGTCAGCAGGTCCTCCCTGGCGGGCGGTAGATTGGTGGTCTCCATCCATCTGCGGTCCTTCTCTATGTCTGAATAGACCCACTTTATGAACTTCCAGGCGGCCTCCTTGTGCTTGGAGGTAGCGAACATCACCAGACCCTTGGTATCGGCGAAGGTGTAGATCGGTTCATCGGCCGGATAACTGTCGGGAACGGGCGGCGGTGTTATTACTATATCGTCGAAAACGTCGGGGAAGAGGCTTTTAGCCTGGTTGATCTCCCAGGGACCGAAGATGCCGCCGAGCACGACCCCCGTGTAGAAGGGATTGGAACCGAGATCGACGGCCGTCCAGTTGTTGCGGAACATTTTGTCTATGAAGCCGACCACTTCCTTGCCTGCATCGTTGTTGAAGAGCGCTCTGGCCTTCTCGACATCGAGGTACGGCTTCCCGCCGCTGGCCGCGTAGTAGTACGTGATGAAGTCGAACCAGCGGTCGTACCAGTTCCTTCCCATCACGACAAGGGTCCCGAACCTCTCGTTCGGAATGGAATACTTAGAACTGATTTCGTATATCTCTGAATATGTTCTGGGTGGCTTGTCGTAACCCAGTTCCCTGAGTATATCCATTCTCCACCACATCATTATGGGGTTGGAGTAGATCGGAAAGACGTAGTAATTCTTTCCAAACTTCCATTTCTCGACGATAGGTCTCATCTTTCTCGCATCCACCAGATCCCAGAAATCCGGGAATGAATCCAGCGGCACAAGTACGTCGGCCTCTATAAGCTGGGCCGCAAAGCCCGAGAAGATATTGGTGGAAATGTCCGGTATCCTGCCCGAGGCTATTGCCGTCAAAATAGCTTCCTCGGAGCTCCCGGCAGCGGGTATCGTTGACCACTTGATCTGGATATCGGGGTTGTTGGCGTTCCACTCGGCGACGGTCTCCTTCCAGAACTTCTCCTGAAGCGGATTGGGGGCGGTCCAGAATACCAACTCGACACCGATCGCGGCGATCGAAAGGCAGACAATCAACATCAAGAAAATGCTCTTCTTCACTGTAATTACCTCCTTTACACGGTTGTACTCTCACGTCTTACGAACTCGGTGAATAGCGATATCTTCATCGGGTGTGGCTCGCTGTTCATCAAGAGATTCAGAAGCCTCCTCGCTGCCGCCACGCCCATTTCTCGCTTGAATATCTTGAAGGTCGTAAGGGCCGGCGATGACACGGCCGCGTTCACTATGTCGTCGAAACCCATGACAGATACATCTTCCGGTATCCCTATATTACGCGCCTTCAACTCCTCCATCGCCCTTATCGCGGCCGTGTCGTTACAGCCGAAGACGGCGTCGGGGAGTCCGTATCTCGAAAGCATCAGATCTATGATCGCTCCCATGTTGTCGTTGTCCTCGTCGTACTCGAAGGATCTGGGCAGATAACCGGCCGATTCCATGGCCGCGACGTATCCGTCGTAACGATCCTTGAAGCCGAAGTGCGAGAGCGGACCGTGGATGTTCACTATCCTTTTCAATCCGCCCGAGAGGAGCTTCTTTATACCGTAAACGGCCCCGTCGTAGCCATCGGAGACTATGCAATCGACTTTCACCCCGGCCAGATATTGATCGACCAGCACGACCGGTTTTCCAGTAGCCTTGCTCTTTTTAACGTTCTCCTCGTTTATCTCTCCTCCCACAAGAAGGTACCCGTCAAGATCCCCCGGGAACTCCTCAACCGTGAAGAGACTGTAATTCATATTGTTGGCTTCACAGAACTCCTGAATCCCTTTGAATACTATGGTGTAAAACTGGTCGGAACTGTCCCGGAGAATTTTAGAGACCTTTTTTCCTGCAAGAACGCCTATATCGAAATCCAGTTTTTTGCTGGCCAGGTAGCTCGCGACCCTGGAAGGCCTGTATTCGAGTTCGTCAACCGCGCTAAAAACCTTCTCTCTGGCTTTTTTCGAGACATACCCGCTACCGTTCAAGACTCTGGAGACAGTGGCCGTGGAGACTCCCGCAAGTTTTGCCACATCTGAAAGCTTGGCCGCCATGAGAAAACACTCCTTTTATGTAAACGCTTACATCTCTAAAAGTACTATACCCTCTGAAAGCGATGATATTCATGTTCAATTATAAGATATAATAGGATCTCAAAATATATAAAACGTCATTAAACCAATTAATATCATCATATCTCTAATTATCATAAGTTTAAGTGCTAATTTAATCTTGTATATACACAAAATACGTAAAACAATGTGCAAAAATGAAATAAATGCTCATGAATACGATTTTTCTCCGACTATGTTCGATGACTGTCATTATTCGTCTTAGATCAACGTACCAAAATAATTCTATAATCACTGTGATATGTAAGCGTTTTCATACGATCACAGGGAGGTGTTTACATGAAAAAGCTCTTCGTTCTTTTCTTCATAGTTGTTTCAGTGTTTCTGGCGGCCGGGACTGTGAAGATTCCCGTCTCCGTCAACTCTTTCACGGGCGAGGCGATACCTGTTTCTCTAGGTCTCAGCGCTCTCCTCGACATGATCGGAGTCGATTTCGATGCCAACTGGGATTCGCTGAGAGTGATTCAGGACGGAAAGGAGATTCCTTACCAGATCGACGACACCGATCTTACGGGGAGGCTTTCATCGGGAGACACTTTCTCCTTCCTCATAACGGGACCGGCCGAGATAGTCGTGAGCGACGACTTCGATATCCAGGCCCCGGCTTACGAGGCGGTGGGAAGTGTAGTAGAGGAGGACGGTAACTGGCTGGTCGAAGTGGGCGATATAAGGGCCACGGTGAACGCCAAAGGACTAGTGAGAGTGACCGGCTTCGGCGCCGTCGAAGGAACGATCGTCGATGAAATAGGTATCGCAAGGGTTTCTGGCTGGGTAGGCTCTACCTTCTATGTTGACGGTCAATACGGCAGACACGAGGAGAAGACCTCAGGGGACTTCCAGGTCATCGGGGTCGAGGTTTTACCGGCCGGACCTGTGGGTGTAACCGTTGTCAGCACGCTCGATGGGAAGCCCTTCCTCGGATTGACTCAGAAGATCATCACCACGATCTTCAACAACGGCGACATTATCTCCCGCAACACCTTCGAGTTCGGCACCTACACCGATCTAATGAAACTGCAGATTATGGCGACCAGACCGCTCACCGACATCGCCGAAGATACGGTGCACACACTTCCGGTCTTCAGAAGACTTCTCTGGGCCGATCAACTGAATATAACCCCTCTCGAGTACTGGTTGGAGAGAAACGCTATCATGTACACCGGCAATAAACCGTACATAGTCTTCCCCGCCGTCGATTCAATGAGGCCTCTCTGGTGGGGCGCAACGTACATCTTCGCCTCTCAGGAGAGCTGGAGGGCCAACTATTCGCCGTCGCTCAAGACGGGCATTGCCGAGATAAATATGTGGGTGCCTCCAATAACCGCCAACTACCAGGAATGGATGGGCGGACCGACATGGGTGTACGAGAGCCGGGAGTTCCGCGACGGACTCTTCGAGTGGATGCCCGGTGAGATAGACGCCTTCGAAAGCACGAAGGGCGCCGTCTCCTCCAAGTGGGAAGATTACGTGGCGCATTTCGTGGCCGGCGATGTTTACGTCTTCCAGAAAGTCTATTCGGTCTATAACGCCGATTCGATCGCCGATTCCATCGAGTTCGTCGAATTGAAGAAGGCGGAGATACAGTCCCTGGTATTTGGAAAATAGAGACCTCTGTTCATCTAAAACGGTTTAAGGGCGAGCTTTGCTCGCCCTCACTCTTGAAAGGGGGAATATTTATGAAAAAAATTCTGGCCTTGTTCATCATAGTGCTGCCCGTTGCGCTCGCAGGAATAAACGTGGAGCTAGATCTGGGCCATCTCGAATTTCTGAGAGATGAGTTCGATATAGAAGGGAGCGTAGAGGCCGGCTACTGGATCTACGCCGACCGGCAGCCCGATGGATCTTACAGACACGCACAGGCCCCGGGGGAGGGAGTAACCTGCGTGGACGACGTGGCCAGAGCCGCCATACTCTACCTGAGACTCTTCGAGAAATCGGCCGATGAGTCTCATTATCTCAAGGCCCGGGAAGCTTTGGACTTCCTTCTGGCCATGCAGGATGTGGACGGCGACTTCTTCAATTTCATCTTCGCGGACGGGAAGATAAACCGTAACGGCCCCACCTCGCGCAAAGGCGGCAACTGGTGGGCTGCTCGCGGGCTCTGGGCATTATCGACGGGTGCTTGGGTGCTGAGTCAGAGAGACCCTTCCTACTCCATGGAGTTGGCCAGGGCTTCGCATAAGGCCTTCAGAGTTTTACTCAACTACGAAAGAGATGGCCTGATCCAGGGATACACTGACATCTCATCGGTAGCGCTCCTTGGCGCGGTCGAGCTTTACAGAATCTCCAACGACCTCGAAGTGCTTAACTTCATAAAACGCTGTTCCGGTTCTCTTAGATCGAAACTGATCACCGATAAAGACTCGATCTTCAGAGGTCTGGTGGACGAGAACGCTCCGCAGGAGAACGTCCCTAACTGGCACGGCTGGGGCTCCAGACAGCTCGAAGCGCTCGCGATGACCGCACTGGCGCTGGAAGACGATGAACTGCTCGGGCTAGCAGCCGACGCCTTCAAAGACGGCGCCATGCTTCTGCTCAGCACCGGTCCGGTGTATTCTCTGAGCGGTTTCGTCCAGCTCTTCCCTCAGATCGCCTATGCCGCAGAGGCGGCCATTTCGACCGGCTACACGCTCTTCTCCATTACGAATGACCGCGAGATCGCGACGATCACCGCGCTTCTGGGGAGCTGGTTCATAGGTCTCAACTCACTTGGCCAGTCCATGATCGGACCGAACGGGGAGGGGTACGACGGTATGGAATTCTCCCACATAAACAGAAATGCCGGCGCCGAATCGACTATATCCATGCTGCTTTCGCTGGAAAGACTTTCGAGATTGCCTGACGAGTACGAAAAGTACTTCTCCGGCACGATCGAGTTGCTTACACCGGCGAAGGTGATAGAGGCCGAAGCGATGAGGACCGGCCTCTCCGAAGTCGATACATTTCAGGGCACAGGGATCTCGGGAAACGCCGCTTTGAAAGTAAGTGGCGTCTTCAGTCTGAGGGAGAGCGTCGCGCTGCCTCCGGTACCTTATTCGGCCTTCGCCGGGGTCGGCAACGTTCAGACCGGCCCCGTCTCTTTCACACTCCGCCTGGGAGAGTCGAGATCTGAAGTGACCCTTTCCATCGCCCAAAATTCGATCTTCAAAGTCGGTGGCATCACCGGCACAGGTCAGGATTCGACGCTCACGCTGGGGGGAAAGGTCGGGTCGGGAAGCTTCGATCTCGATCAGCTGGTGCTTCTACCCGACCTGATCGCCCTGTACATACCGGAGAGCGACGAAACACTGGTCTTGAATCACAGGGCCGTTCCCGGATACGAAGAGGGAATGACCGTGCTGCCGGGGAGAATCGTATCTACCGAGAGAAAGATCGTTCAGGTGCCGACCGTGGCCGTAGATTTGATCGAGAATCTCGACCAGGTACACCTCGATCTGAGGGCGCTCTTCGACAACGACGGTCTGGCAACGGCCGATGAAAGGAAAAGCTCGAATTTCGACAACCCGCAGGGCATCTTCGGCGCCTCTTATCCCGCGCAGGAACTGGAAAAGAGCCTCATCGACGGCAGGCTGGAGATCTCCGGCGTAGAATTTGCGATTACGACGAAGGGAAGGGACAACATGCGCCTGACCGGCCAGGCCGTGACCTTCGTTCCGGAGGTTTTCAGCCGGATCTGCATACTGGGTTCGGCCAACCACGGCGATTACACGGGACAGGCGATGCTGGTTTACAAGGATGGAACCACACAGAACATCTCTGTCTCCTTCTCCGACTGGTGCGGCGGCCCCTCGATGGGCGAGGATATAGCCTTCACTTTTCCCTCCAGATACGACAACACCGGAAACATAGAGAGAATAAAATGCATGCTTTACTACCGGTGCGTCGAAACTCTCGACAGACCACTCAAAACCATAGTCTTTCCGCAGATCCCTAACGTCCATATATTCGCGATAACGCTCAGAAGGAAGTGATCTCCCCGCGCAAGAACAAGCGGGCCTTACGGCCCGCTTTCTTGTATCAACTATAGTTCGCGGCGTGATAAGTTTCAATTTTTGTGTGGAATTATAATGGCTTTTTTGTACGATATTTCTGAGTAATCAAATTGGATCTACTCGCTTCGATTGCTATTCAAATTTTGTATTAATCAGCATTTTGCATCTATCGCTTTTCATTAAAGTGCTCTCAACAGTTATGTGTCTGGAGTCGATTTTAACGGCTGCCGACAACATGGCGATCATGGGGTCTAGGCACCATCCATCGCAGGGGTTCGCCCCGCCCATCTTCTTGGAAAGCGCGCAGAGTTTGCATGAAGTCGCTGTGGCAACATAGCCCTCCCCTGTTTTCTCCACCTCCCAGTTCGCACAGCCGTAGATCTCCGAAAGCTTGTAAAAGACATCTTCTACGTTCTCGATGCCCAGCTGTTGATTCATGTATGGAGCCGTCTGGGCCTGCCTCTCTTTTCTTCTATCGACTATCGCCTCCAGCGCCTTCAATCTGTCGTACGTGTTGACGGCCTCCGCCACCGATGCCGCGTATGTGTTCTGAAGTATTGCGAGTCTCTTTTCGATTTCCACTTTTCTCCTCTCCTCTTTGTTGTTTTAACGTTCGTTAGTAAAGCGTATGTAGTAAAACTGCATCTTTATGTTCCGGTTTACGTTCAGTGTGATTGCGGATCGGAAATTGAACCGTCCACACCGCGCAGAACGATGGCGATCTCTTCCCGGATCTCCTCCTCTGGCAAGTATCTGTTTTTCACGACTATATTCTCGATCAGCGTTTCCATGAGATGCACCAGAGTCCGCACGACCGCCGTATCGTTTTCGGTGTTCTTCAAATGAGGCTGCAGGATCTTGTAATGCCTGGGCAGTATGGTCTTTTCCCATTCATCCATGAGGTTCATCAATTCATCGTCGCCGTCGAAGGAGAGATAGACTTTTATCCCTAGCCGGTAAACCTGCTTATCGTAGTCGTTCAGGGCGTTCAGGTCGTGGATGAACTTGGTGTAGAAATCCACGATGCCGGAGGTTTTCAGAAGAGAAGCCTGCTTCTTTATAATGCTGAAGAACTCCTTTTTGATTATTTCATCGAACAACTCTTTTTTGTTCTTGTAGTAATAATAGATCATCGGTAGAGAGCATCCCACATCGTTGGCGATGTTGCGTATCGTCGTTCCGTGATAACCGTTTCTGTTGAAATGCTCAACCGCCACTTCCTTGATTCTCTCTTTTAAATCCTTCTCCGCCATCGCACGCACCTTTATATTTAACGTTCGTTAGTATTCTATCACGCCTTATTTTATATTTCAAGGCCAATGATTTATATGATTCTTTGCAGAATGAAGAGCGGGAAGAGTGAGAAGAACCGTCCATCGCCCCAGAGCGTGAACCCGTCCTTCGTAAGAGCAAGAGCGAGATCCCGTATAGGATCATTACGGGATGACATGAGTGGGGCGGTTAACGGTATGACACGGGATGACAGCCCCCTCACGTCATTCTGGCATGCTCCTAGCCAGAATCCCGCCTTTTCCTCCTCCCCGTCATGCCGGACTCACTTGACGTCATTCTGAGCTTGACTCAGAATCACGGTTTTCTAAGGAGTGGATCCCGGATCGGGGTCCGGGATGACGGTATAGAACCATTACGGGATGACATAAGGGTGAGCACTACGGGATGACAGTCCCTTCCCGTCATGCCGGACCTGATCCGGCATCTCCGCTCCTTTGAAAGAGCGGAATCAGAGGTGAGAGGGTAGAGGTGTGAGGCGAGAAGAGCGGGATTTTGATCTTCTTACCTCTGACCTCATTCCTCTTACCTCTTTTTAGAGACGGACGAGAAGAGCAGGATCCCGTATAGGAGCATTACGGGATGACATGAGTAGGGCGGTTAACGGTATGACACGGGATGACAGTGCGGGTAGCCGAGGGGGAGGTTATTCAGGTCGACAACAAGTGTGATACATTTGTATCACTAAAGATTATATTTGTGATACAATGGTTTTGAGGTGATTGTTATGAAGACTGTTAATGTTAGGGATATTCGAAACAGGTTCAGCGAGATTGTCGAAAGCAAAGAAGAACTTCTGATTCTTAGGCGCGGGGTTCCGATCATGAAGATATCACCCTTGTCTAAGGAGGATTTGATTAATTACTATCTTTCAAAAGCCCATGAAGAAGCGAGAAAGATTGGACTCAGCGAAAAAGAGGGATTAGAAGTTCTGGATGAGGTAAGAAAAGAGATGAAAGATGAAGGTAGTTATTGATACGAACGTTGTGATTTCAGCGGCTCTTGGCTCCAGAACATGTAGCATGGCCATCATTAAAGCACTGGAGCAAGAGGTAATTGAACCGGGAATATTCACTCAAGAGTTGCGAAGGTTTATAGTGAAATTGATGGGAAAGCGTAGAAATGCTGAATTGGAAGCTCTTTCCAACTTTGTAGAGTATTTCATAACGGTGGTAGAGATTGTCGATGACTATCAGTTAGTTAGTTTCAGTACTGATCCTCCGGACAATCATTTCATTTCATTGGCGGCGGCCAGAAATGCCTTGCTTATAACCGGGGACAAGCTCTGTCTGCAAAGTGCACTGCGGGGTAATGTAAAATGCAAGACGCCATCACAATATCTGAAGGACTCTCTTTGACGCTCCATAAAAGAGTGGGAGTGAGGTTCCTCAACGACGCTGCGCAGAAAGAACTGTCCTACGTCAATCGTCCAGGAGCGTGAACCCGTCCTTGGAAGAGCGGGAAGAGCGGTTCCGGCGCGTTGCGCCCAAGTTCTTCGTTCTTAGTTAAGGAGCGCGAGAAGAGGAGAGAGGGCGAGACAGACGAGATGAGATCCCGTATAAGAGCACTACGGGATGACAGTCCCTTCGGGTCATCCTGACATGCTCCAAGTCAGGATCCCGTTCTTCAAGAAAAACAGGACAGACGTCAGGAGCCCGTCAGTCCCCATTTTCGCTCTCGCCTTCTCGTGAGCGGAGTGAACTCTTTTTTTCCGCGTATTTTTCCAATAACTTACCTCTCGCCGCTGCTCTCAAGAGAGTTATCTTTCCTCTTTTATTATTTCTCTCTTGATATATAAATAAATAATAATAATAATCTTCGTAGAAAACTCGTAGAAAACTCAGTCAAAGCTTTTGTGGCAGCGAATTTGACCCATGTTCATAACTCAAAAGTTTTCTACATTGAATGTAGATAACTCATATGTGTACCATGAATGGCCGATTGTAGAATGTAGAAAACTCAAAACGCCCGTATTTGTTTTCTGGGGCAGATTTCAGGTTTTTTTTCCTTCGAGACGCATGTTCATAACTCGGTAGGCATGTTCATAACTAGGTTCGCCATACGAATCGATATGCGGAAATCGCCTTCGATAGCCAGATACGTCGATTTGAGTTATGAACATCGCTATGATTGTCTTTAAATAAGGCTTTTAGAGATTTTGGACCGAGTTATGAACATTCAATGTTCATAACTCCCTAAAAAAAGGAAGTGTATTTCCCGAATAACCACGTGTTTTGGAAATAGATTTCACAAAAATTTACTATTGGAAATTCGTTTCACGGAATTGGAAATCAATTTCCAAATTTTTGAGTCCTTTATCCAATCATGAGCAGCCTGACTATGAGATAGAGGTTCGAGATTGCGAGAGAAACTACGGAAAACGGGAAGCCCAGCTTCAGGAAGTCTAAAAACGTGTTTTTCTTTCGGGCCTCTTTGTTGAGCATTTCGAAAGTTATTATGTTGGCCAGGTGGCCGGTGAGCGTGCCGTTTCCCCCGAGGTTTGCGCCCAGGGCCAGTGCTATCCATAGGTCGTAGGGCAGCGGGTATATGGCCGAGAGATTGGCCACGATGGGTATGAAGATCGTCACGACTGGTATGGCGCCGGTGATCATGGCGATGAAGCCGCTGAGCCACAGGATCGCGCTTGAGAGCAGGATTGGATTACCTTCGAGCTTCATGGCTATCCGGGAGAGATCGCCGGCGATTCCCGAGCTTTCCAGAGAGTAAGCGAGCGAAAAGAGGCCTATGAAGAAGAGTATCGCGTTCCAGTCAACTTCGTTTGCCATGTGATCGAAGTCCTTGCCGGTATACAGTAGCAGGAAGGCCGCGCCGAGTATGGCGAAGAGCGACATCTCTATATCGACGACGCTGTGGATTATGAAGCCTATCACAACGATCACCAGTGTAGATAGGGAGACTATCATGAGCTTTGGATTGGTTATGACACCCTCGGTTCTCATCTCTTTTATCACCGAGTTGTTTTGAGAGAGCGAGGCGAGGCTCTTGAGTATGCTGAATCTCGACATCAACAAGAGCACGGCAAACGATAAGGCCAGTGGAATGAAGACCAGGGCCGTGAACGTGAGGAAGGGTATCTTCGATGCGTTTCCGATTATTATGTTCGGTGGATCTCCCACGAGCGTCATGCAGCCGCCCACGTTGGAGGCCAGTATCATGACCGTGGTGAAGGCGAAGGGGTTGAAGCCGGCTCCATCGGCGACAAAGAAAATGACTGGCATGAACATTATCATGGTGGTCACGTTGTCGAGGATCATCGAAAAGAGCGCGATCAGGGCGGCGAACAGGGCCGAGAGGAGCATGATGTTACCCCGCGTCCACTTCAAAGTCCTGATGGCTATGTACTGGAAGAAACCTGTCGATTTTATTATCGCCACTATCACCATCATACCTATAAGCAAAAATATGGCGTTGAAATCGACGAATTCGGATATGGTCTCTATGCGCATGCTTTCGGAGACTTTTAGCACTACCAGCAGCATTCCGGCAGTGAAGGCGAGTAAAACCCGCCGCTTCTTCGAAAAGACTATGAGCGTGAAGGCCAGTATGAAATAGATGCCGACAAAGAGTTTGTCCATACTGTTCATTGTAAACCCGACACGCGCTCTTTGCAAAACCCATATGAAGCCCGGGCCATCTGGCCCGGGTTATTGGAGGTTTTACGAAGTCTAAACGGCGTTCTGTGACAGTTGCTGTGTCGTTTCCACTTTAAGGTTCTGCGCTTGACTCATTTCACTTTCAATTGGGGGGGATAAAGTATTCAGTTGATTTCCGTGTTCCCTTCGTTGACGATCGCTCTTTCTACAATAATCTCATCACCTGCCGATCTCCTGATTTGTGGCACCTTACCGCCTGTTGTTACGTTTCTCAGAACGGTAACCCTGACACCGAATTCATCCGACATTCTAAGGACGAGCACTTTCTGCGATGGTATTGCCTGTCTTGTCGAGAATTTTCTTTCACCTTCCCGGGGTTTGAGACTTTTCAGATCTTCCAGAGCCGCTCCATCCCAGCCGGTTGGAATGTCGCTCTCCGTTCTTGTCTCGTAAAAGAGAATTCTTTCAAGACCTTCATCTTTCCACAATTTCATGAAATATATCAGCTCATCCAGAGAAAGTCTCCTGTCGCTCTGCATCGTGTAATGTTCGGTCCTGGTTACGTCCCGAAATCTAATTTCTATCGTTCCCTGACTGTACCAGCTGTTGTATTTTTCGATGAATTGCTCGATGGTCATCGATTGTGGCAAGTTCTCCAAGTTCTCTCTGATGAACTCTCTTCCAGTAAGAACCACCTCCCCGACTTTCTTGACTTTCCGTTCGGAGAACAGCTCTTTTAATCGATTTTTGCTCGTTTCTTTCACTTGGCCGTTCTTTCCAAAGGTTGATCTATCTGTATGTGAAACTGTCGTTTTCATTCCTATCACCTTCGCCACTCCCGCTGTCTTTTTCTTTCAAACCCATTCTAGTAAATGAATTTGGGAGAAATACAGTGAGAATTTGGGAGATTGTGGGATTTAGTGTGGAAAGTGATATCCAGCCGGACGATGCTTCTGTTTTCCTTTTGCTCGCTTGTTATACTTCGCGCGAGGGAGTAAAATTGAGACGCTTACCTTACTTTACTGGAGGCTCTGAATGATTCGCAAATTTATCGCCTATTATCGTCCACACTTGAGGCTGTTCATTCTGGACATGGCCTGCGCCTTCATGATCGCGGGCATAGATCTGGTCTTCCCGACTTTCACGAGCAGGGCGCTCGACGACTATATCCCCTCGGGAAATATGCGGGGTATAGCGACAATCACCGTGGTTATGGCCCTGCTATTCGTGTTGAGGGCTGTGTTCAACTACATCGTGAACTACTGGGGCCACGTTGTCGGTGTCCGTATGGAATACAACATGAGGAAGGATATCTTCTCTCATCTTCAGACCCTCTCTTTTAGTTATTTTGACAGGGTGAGAACGGGAAAGATAATGTCGAGGATCGTCAACGATCTCAGAGAGATAACCGAGCTCGCCCACCACGGTCCGGAAGATCTGCTGATATCCTTGATCACCCTGACGGGCGCTTTCATCATTCTGGTGCAGACCGACTGGAGATTGACACTGGTAGTTTTCATGTACATTCCCTTCATGATATGGTTCGGCGTGAAGAAGAGACAGAAGATGGCTCAGGCCTTCAGGATCGTGCGAAAGAAGATAGCCAACGTCAACGCGCAAGTGGAGAACAGCATCTCCGGAATAAGGGTGGCCCAGTCCTTCACCAACGAGAACTTCGAGAAGATCAAATTCGATACGGGCAACCGGGAGTTCAAAGAATCCCGTCAGTTCGCCTTCAAATCTATGGCCGAGATGACGACCGGCATCGACCTTCTGATGAACCTTCTGAAGGTCACGGTGCTGGCTATGGGCGGGTATCTCACGTACGCCGGCGAGATCTCTGTCGGGTCGTTCGTGGCCTTCTTTCTGTACATAGAATTGTTTTTGCAGCCTATCAGGAGGTTGATGCAGTTCGCCCAGCAGTACGAGGATGGAATGTCCGGCTTCGAGAGATTCATAGAGATAATGGAGACCAAATCTTCAATAATCGACAGCCCGAACGCAGTCGAACTCAAAGACGTGATCGGAGAGGTTAAGGTCGAGAACGTTACTTTCGCCTACGACGGCGGAGAAAACGTCCTGAAGAACGTATCTCTGGATATACCGGCCGGAAAGATGATCGCCCTGGTCGGACCTTCCGGAGGGGGCAAGACCACGCTCTGCCACCTCATACCGCGCTTCTACGATGTTAAGGAAGGGAGAATCACGATCGACGGGAAGGATATAAGGGATGTCACGCTGCATTCTCTGCGCAGGAATATCGGGATAGTCCAGCAGGACGTCTTCCTCTTCGCCGGGACGATCCGCGACAATATAGCTTACGGAAAGGGCGACGCGACGGACGAAGAGATAATCGAAGCAGCCAAGAAGGCCAATATACACGACTTCATAATGACGCTAGATAAAGGTTACGATTCTTACGTCGGTGAGAGGGGCGTTATGCTTTCCGGCGGACAGAAACAGAGGATCTCCATCGCCAGGGTCTTCCTCAAGAATCCGCCGATTCTGATCCTCGACGAGGCGACCTCCTCTCTCGACAACGAGACCGAATTGAAGATACAGGCCTCTCTCGAAATGCTTTCGAGGGGAAGAACCTCTCTGGTAATAGCCCACAGATTATCGACTATAAAGAACGCGGATGAGATAGTTGTCATCACGGCCGACGGAATAATAGAGAGGGGAAACCATTCCGAACTGTTGAAACTCTCAGGCCACTACGCCAGACTCTACAAAGCCCAATTCAAGGGCTACATACCGGATATGTAAAAGCAGGCGCCGCGTTTCGCGACCCCTCGAACGGCCTCCCCTGAAAAGACATAGCTGATATACTTGTGTTGTGTTTCGATCCACGGGAGGGATGAGTTATGGATATGGAAAGTGAATTCTTGCTCAACTGGTACGAGAGACAGCTCCTGGTGAAAGGGATCGACGACAGATTACAGTTGAAGCTCTCGGAGGAGACCTTTGGAAGAATCTCCGGAGAGCTCGAAGAGCTCGTGGCGGAGTTGCTTATAAGGAGTGGCCTTTCCGGAATAACCAAGGAGTTTCCCCGGCAGGAGATACTCCCCTTCTACTCTCCGCTCATATACAGGCAGGAAGAGACCGTTATCTTCGAAGACGGTCCCCTTCTCGAAATTGTCGTCGATAAGGAGAAGAAGAGAATCTCCTTCCCCCATTCCCTGCCGGTGACCTACGCTCCGATAATCGCGGGCAGGATCTTCTCATGGTTTATGGACGGCAAGTACGAAAAGGCCTTCAACATGAAACTCCCGGCCGGTCTCGATCGCATCGGACGGCCCGGAAAAGTCATGGTGGTCGGTGCCGGCGGCCTGGGAGCCCCGCTCATAAAGCTGCTGCTTGATCGTGGCCTGAAAGATATCACGATCGTAGAGCCCGGTGAAATAAAACTTAACAACCTGCACCGACAAATATTGTACGATTATGGTGACGTTGGATATCCCAAAGCGACGATACTCGAGAGGAAACTCTCAAGGATGTACCCGTCGGCGAGAGTGAAGATCTACAAAGAGCATTTTGCCGAAGGTCTTCTCAGAAGCGAGAAACCTGACCTGGTGGTGAGCTGCGTAGATAATTACGGTACGCGTTACGAGATAAACGATTCCTCTTACCGCTCTGGAATTCCATACGTTGATTCGGCCGTCGAAGGATTCAGCGGCTACGTGATTTTCAGGAGACGCGACCTGGCCTGTTACAGGTGTTTCATGGGCGACGACAGGAAGGATACCACCGCGCCGAAAGGCATATTGCCCTTCACGAGTTACTTCGGGGCTATGCTCCAGGCGGCCGTGACGATCGACTTCCTGAACCGGAGAAGGTCCATCGAGAAAGTCTTCTGGTTCGACCTAAGGAACGACATGTACGAAGAGATCGATGTCGGAAAACGAGAAAGCTGCGAGGTCTGCAATTGAAGAGGTGAAACGGCGATGGAAGTGGTTTACGGACAGAAAAGATGGAGCTTCGACAGGGCGATGCCTCTTGAAAAGCTGGTCGAAGAAACGGGTCTCAGGAGAGAGGCTGTCCTTGTAATGGCCGATGGTCGGCTGATAAGAGAGGGCGAAACCATTCCGGTCGGATCGAAGGTGCTTATAATTAGCGCGGCAAATGGAGGATGATACGCCAGCATACTCACGCATACCGTCGCATAATGCCGTATATAGGGGTTTTTTGGCCCCTATTGTTTTTTGTGGGCGATTGGTTCTTTTTGAAAACTGTCTTTATGTACTGCTAGAATCTTATAGATAACGGAAGAAATACGGAGGTGTAGAAAATGGAAAAGAAACGTGTTCTGATACTTGGAGCTGCCGGAAGAGATTTCCACAACTTCAACACATATTACCGCGACAATGAAGAGTTCGAAGTCGTGGCCTTCACGGCGACCCAGATTCCGGGAATCGATGACAAGAAATATCCCGCCGAGCTGGCCGGCAGGCTTTACCCGGATGGCATCCCTATACTGCCCGAAGACAACTTTGGAAAACTGATCGACCAGCACAAGATAGACCAGGTAGTCCTTGCATATAGCGATCTACCGCACCAGTACGTAATGGAAAGGGCCGCCATTGCCAACGCGCACGGGGCCGATTTCATCCTGCTCGGGCCTTCCAAGACGATGATAAAATCCTCGAAACCGGTGATCTCGATCGTCGCCGTCAGGACGGGCTGTGGAAAGAGCCAGACCACCAGAAGGGTGCTCGACATCCTCAGGGCTAAGGGAAAGAAAGTCGTGTCCATAAGACACCCGATGCCTTATGGCGATCTCGTGAAGCAAAAGGTCCAGAGATTCGCCGACTACGCCGATCTGGACAGACACGAATGCACGATAGAGGAGAGAGAAGAGTACGAGCCTCACATCGACAGGAAGGCGGTCATATACGCCGGAGTCGATTACGAAGCGATCATGAGAGAGGCCGAAAAGGAAGACGTGGATGTCATCATCTGGGACGGTGGAAACAACGACTTCTCCTTCTACAAAACCGATCTCTACATAACTGTCGTGGATCCGCACAGACCCGGTCACGAGACCACTTTCTACCCGGGCTTCACCAACCTCATGATGGCCGACGTCGTGGTGATAAACAAAGAAGAGACAGCCTCGCCCGAGGGAATCGAAACGGTCCGCAAGAACATCGCCAAATACAACCCCGACGCAATAGTGATCGATGGCGCCTCCCCGATAATGATCGAAGGCGGCAAGGCATCTGAGATAAAGGGCAAAAGGGTACTCGTGGTCGAAGACGGCCCGACGCTGACGCACGGTGGAATGAGATACGGAGCCGGCTGGGTGGCCGCCAAGAAGTTCGGCGCCAAAGAGATCGTCGATCCCAGACCGTACGCTGTCGGCTCGATCGTGGCCACGTACGAGAAGTACAACCATATCGACGAGATCCTGCCGGCCATGGGTTACGGCGAGAAACAGATGAAAGAACTGGAAGAGACCATAAACAAGGCCGACGCAGATCTGGTAATAATCGGCACGCCGATAGATCTCAGAAGGGTCATAGATATAAACAAGCCGGCAGTGAGGATAGGCTACGAACTTCAGGAAATAGGCAGACCAAATCTGGAAGAGATCATAGACGAATTCCTCAAGAAACACAAAATCTGAACTGATTCTACCGAAGGGACCGCCTTGAGCGGTCCCTTTTTTTCTCAACGCCTTCCCGCCGGCTCCTCGTTACATCTAAAGTTGAACGACCTTAGTGAGGTTCCTCGGTCTATCGGGATCGAGGTTTTTTGCGATCGCCCGTTCTAGACCGAGCAGCTGGAGCGGTACAGCTCTGAGGAACCAGTCGCCGAAGTCTTTTCCGCCGTACCGTGTAACTATGTTCGCGAACCCTTCGACTTTTCCGCAGGATATTATCACCGGCCGGCCGCCGAGTTTTTCTATTTCCCCGGCCATCGCCAGCTCCTCGCCCAGGGATCTTTCGTTTGCCGAAACGACTGCCAGAGTGCTCTTTCTGACTTTGGATTTCGGCCCGTGCCTGTATTCTAGCGTCTGGTAACAGTCGGCCTCGGTGAGAGACATCTCCGTCACCTTTATTATCCCCTCCATCGAGGCGGCGAAGTACTCGTCGTATCCCAGAAAGACGAAGTGATCAAAATCCGCTATCGCAAGAGTCTCGAGAAAATTCAGCGAACCGTCAAGAACTGCGCGGGAGGACACGGGGATGTTGCTCAGGTAATCGTCAAGACTACCGGGTGTGAACAGCTCTCTGGCAAGGGCGCTCACGAAGAAGGCCATGGACGTGAAGGATTTCGTCATCACTATCGCCGACTCTTCTATGAAATCCATCACGACTGGAAGATCGGCCATCTCGATCATTACGCTTCCTGGATGGCAGGTGAGGGCCGCGGTCTTCACGCCGTCCCGGCGGGCCTTCTCGAGTGCGAGGAGCGTTTCGGTGGAAGTTCCGGACCTCGAAAGCCCTATAAGCAGATCTCCCTTCGATGGCGCGGCAAGACCGAGCATTATCTCCGAGCCGCTGTAATAGGACGACTTGATCCTTCCCTTCGAAAGCCTTTCCAGTTGCTTCGCGCAACCCATGGCGAGAAAGTACGAAGTTCCGCAGCCGACAAAATCGACGCACGCAGGCCCATTCTTCTCTATGAAATCGACCAGAGGCCGCGAAAGACTACGGTACCTTCTTGAGAGAATCCCATGCTTTCGCGGCTGCTCGAATATCTCATTCCTGGTTATCATTCGACGCCTCCTCAGTATCGTCATTCAATAACAATAATAAACCTCAAACCTTTTCCCTATTGCACCGATCCCGTCATCCCGGGCTCCAGGGATCCACTCCTTGGAAAACCGTGATTCTGAGTCAAGCTCAGAATGACGGGAAGGGACTGTCATTTCGCAACGCCCCCGCACTGTCATCCCGTAGTGCTTCTATACGGGATCCCGCTCTTCTCGCTCTTTCAAAGGAGCGGAGATGCCGGATCAAGTCCGGCATGACGGGAAGGGACTGTCATTCCGCAACGCCCCCGCACTGTCATCCCGTAGTGCTTCTATACGGGATCTCGCTCTTCTCGCTCTTTCAAAGGAGCGGAGATGCCGGATCAGGTCCGGCATGACGGGAAGGAGCAAAGACCGCGAAAAACCGCGTTTTTCGCGTTCTAGACCCTAGACCCGAAACCCGAGACCCGCTGCTCGTGTCTCGCCCTCTCTCCTCTTCTCGTTCCGGCTCTTCCCGCTCTTCTCGTTCGTCTCTAAAAAGAGGTAAGAGGGGGAGAGGTCAGAGGTAAGAAAATCAAAATCCCGCTCTTCTCGCCTCACACCTCTACCCTCTCACCTCTGGTTCCGCTCTTTCAAAGGAGCAAAGATGCCGGATCAGGTCCGGCATGACGGGAAGGAGGAAGAACGTGATTCTGAGTCAAGCTCAGAATGACGGATTGATGTACTCCGCTCGTGCTCTAGGCTCTTTCGAAGGACGGGTTCACGCTCCGGGACGCCGGACGATGGACGGTTCTTCCACTCTAGATTATCCCCTCCCGTCTCAACTTTTCGATTTCATCGCTCTCCATTCCCATCAGGCCTCTCAGTATCTCTTCGGTGTGTTCCCCGAGCTTTGGGGCCGGAACACCTATATTTACGGGCGTTTCGGAGAATTTCAAGGGATTTCCGGCCATACCGATCTTCCTCTCTCCAACAGACAGGTTCACTATCATCTCTCTGGCGATCACCTGGGGGTTTTCGAAGAGGTCGGCAATGGTGCAGATTTTTCCGGCGGGGATCCCTTCTCTTTCGAATATTCTCAACCACTCATCAACGGTTTTTACACTGAGCTTTTCGTTTATTATTTTTGTCAGTTCATTGACATTTTCAGCTCTGCTCGTGTTTTTCGAAAAACGTTCGTCCTTCTCGTGCTCTTCCATCGATAGCACGCGACAGAAGGTTTTCCACAACTGATCGTTGCCAACGCCGATGTTTATCTTTCCGTCCAGACACTCGAAAGTTCCGAAGGGAGCGATCGATGCGTGCCGGTTTCCAAGTGGCCGGGGAATCTCGCCCGTCACAGAATAGCGGAGAATGGCATTCTCCAGCACCGATATCATGCAATCGAGCATCGCCACATCTATATACTGCCCCCTGCCGGTTTCTCGCCTGCTGTTGAGGGCGGCCGTTATGGCAAGAGCGGTGAAGATTCCACAAAGTATATCGGCTATCGAGCTGCCGACCTTGCTCTGGTTTTCCTCGTCCGGACCTGTGATACTCATCATGCCGCTCATTCCCTGAATGACGATGTCGTAAGCGGTTCTTTCCTTAAGGGGTCCGAAGTGGCCGAAACCCGAACTGCTGGCGTATATGAGAGCGGGGTTTTTTTCTTTGAGTCTTTCGTACCCTAGGCCGAGTCTTTCCATCGTTCCCGGCCTGAAGTTCTCCACCAGTATATCGGATCTGGCTGCCAGCTCGAGCAGAATCTCCCTACCCCTGGCCCTTTTGAGGTTGAGCGTGATACCCTTTTTACCCCTGTTTATACTCATGAAATAGGCGCTCTCGCCGTTAACCATCGGGCCGAAGCTCCTCGAATCGTCTCCGGTTACCGGTCTCTCCACTTTTATAACCGTCGCGCCAAGATCGCACAGCAGCATTGTACAGAAGGGCCCCGCGAGAACTCTCGTGAGGTCCAGGACTTTAAGACCTGACAGTGGACCGCTCAAGCACCATCACCTCTCTGCAACAGATCCAGGAGATATTCGAGCTGGAGCATACCTCTCTCTATTCCCTTCTTTGAGATCCATTCCTCCCTGCTGTGTGTCTTTCCACCATCGCAGACCCCTACCGTTGCGGCCGCCAGTCCCATCGAAAGCGGGAGGCTGGCGTTGGTAGCGGCCGGTCGTATCTGACTTTCGATGCCCAGCCGACGATGCACCTTTTTGATATACCCGATCAATTCGTGGTCTTCCCTGAGGCTTACAGGGTCTCGCGAGCTGATGATCTCCCAGTTCATACAGGCCTTTGCCTGCTCGCAGATATCACCGGCCAGACGTTTGCAGAGATCGAAGGTTTTATGGAGGCTCTCCCTGTCAACCGATCTTATATCAAGCGTGAAGTGACTCTCCGAGGCCCTCACGGTTGGCAACGTACCTCCGCATATTGTTCCGACGTTAACCGTAGTCTTTGGCGATTCTCTGTAACCGCTCGAATCGACGATTTTCGAGACGATGGCGGCCGCGGTGTGAACGGCGCTGGGTGCGGCGGGTTCCAGCCAGGGGTGGCCGCCGGTCGTTTCTATGGAAACCTTCGCTCTTATAGAACCTATGCCGGTGTATGTGATCCTTCCCTGCGGTATGCCTTCCAGCGAGATCGAGTATTTGATCTCTCTTCCGGCGCCGAGAATCCCCTCTATGAGACGCTTCATCCCTTCTCCCTTTCCCGGACCCTCTTCCCTGGTCGTGGCCGCGAAAACTGCATCCGGCCAGTTAGAGTGTTTCTGCGCCAGCGTAATCAGCGCGGCGAGAGCGACGGAGTTATCGGCGACCGAGGGGCACCTTATTGTCCCATCATCTTCTACCCAGTTCAGCGGGACGGATTCATCGAAGACGGTGTCCATGTGTGCCTCTATAAGTATTACCGACCGCGGGAGTTCCTCACCCGACCAGGCCAGCACGTTGTACAGCTCGTCGCGGCATACTCTCAGGCCGGCCCGGGCTAGGAGGCTGGCGATAAGTTCTCCCTTTTCCTTTTCGCGGAAGGTTGGAGAAGGAATCGTCGAGATTCTCTTTAATAGTTCAATAAAGCTCCTGTCCATCTTTTAACCTCCTGCCAAGCAAAAAGCTCTCTACTTCACTAACCAAATGGCTTTCGGCCCTTTCTTCGTAGGGCGAAGCGTACCATTCGTAACTCCCCTCCATCCCGGCTGGCACGACGTAGGGCAGATACCCTAGCGCGTAACAGACGATCAGCGGTATCTCAAAACGCTTTTTGGCTATTCTCTTCAGGATTTCCCCAGTGTCGAGAAAGAGCTCGAATGGCAGAAAGAGCATGGCGATCTCTCCCAGCTCCAGCATGCCTAGCCTGGCCGACCTGTACTTCTCCAGTCCCTTAGATTCGAGCCGCTTCAGGGCCAGTTTATAGCCCGGGAGCGCTTCGGGTCTGGTAGGGAAGGGGGGCTTTTCATCGGGCGATTTTACGGGCATCTCGAAAGAGTATTCGCTGTATGACGTGCCAGATGGAATTATCCTCTTTCTACCGGTTTCGACCATGCTGGACACGAAGAGACAGGAGAGTCTCTCTATCTCGTCGGGAGATCTGCCCGCTCGTGTGTAGCGCGTGCTGACATCTCCCGCGCAGGAGTTTAAGTACATGAAGGGGAAGCCAAACTTCCAGGTAAGTGCCTGACGGATACCGCCAGCCAGATCGGGCGAGTAGAGAGTGTTTTCCGGCCCCAGAACCGTCGGGTGGCACGGGAAGATCACTATCCCTGTCCTCCCCGTCTCGCACTCGAGCACAAGAATTTCTCCCCCTAACACGCTCGACCGCTCGCCGCCTGTGCGGCGCGAACAGACGCCCTCAACCTCGAAGGCTATATATTCTATACTGGAGAGAGGACTGGCCGCCTTTCTTGCCCGGTCGCGGCTAATATCGAAGGTCGAATTCAACTGACCTGTCATTAGTCCCGGTTCCGGCGCGGCGTGGGTATGTGTGGCGACGGCTACGGTGCCGCTCGGTCTGAAAGAGGCCGGTATGCCGAGAAGATCTACGGCGACCAGCCAAAAGGGATCGCGGTCTCCCATGAACAGCGTCTTCATTTCGAGCGGTCCGTGAATCCCCGAGGACTTCTCCACCCTGTCGATGTAACCGGCCATCTCGAGCCCGACTTCCGGCTCGATCCTGGTCTCGCTAAAGCCGGCCTTCACGTTCGTACTCCCCGGATATTTCGCTGAGTCTCTCGAGTACGGGTTTATCTACCTTTCGGAAGTTGTTCATGGCGATCAGAACGGCTCCAAAAACCGGCTGGAGCAGTGGCTTGCAGAGTTTCAGCCAGCCGCTGACCCCCCACCGGAGTTGCTCCATGAAGAACTCCGATTTGCTCAATCCGCCGACCACGGCCAGTCTCGGAGCTACGGCCACTCTATTGTACATTACGACCGCCGTTCTGGCTACTTCTATGGCGTTTGCCTCGACTATCCTGCGGGCCTCGCGATCGCCGGAAACGGCGGCTTCAATTACAACGGGCGCGAAGGCCGCGATCTCGGATTTTGAATGCTGTTCTATGTAGAAGTAGCGGACGATGGCCCTCGACGAATCGAACCCGAAAAAATTCATCATTTTATCGTGCAGCTTGGAATCCACTGTCCCGTCATGCACTTTGAGCGCGACCTGTATGGCGTCCATTGCTATCCTGAAGCCGCTGCCCCAGTCTCCGAGTAAGTGTCCCCAGCCCCCGAGCCTGGTTACCTCTCCGTCTTCATCGATGGCGAGGACCATCGAGCCGGTGCCTGTAACGGCCACTATGCCGGATTCGCCGCCAAAGCCTCCGTACAGTGCGTTGTAGCAGTCGTTGTTTATCGCCAGTCTATCGGTGTCGATCACCTCGTGGCCTATCTTTTCGAGAAGCTCCGAGGGACTCCAGATACCCAGACCGGAGTAACCTATGTAAGCCGATTCGAAATGCAGTCCGTCGCAACCCGCGTCTTTCATCGCCTCCACGAGCGACTCTTTCATCCTTTCTAATCCCACCGAGAGGTGGTTTGCCGGTCCGCCCTTCCCATAGCCGACGAGGTTTCCCCGGCCGTCGCAGGCCACGAGCTTGGTTTCAGATCCACCGGCGTCGATCCCTATGAACAGCTCTCTCTCCATAAACTACCCCTTTACGGCGCCCGATGTGAGTCCCTGTATGTACCACTTCTGAAGCGATAAGAAGAGAATCAGAACCGGGATAGTGGCGATTATCATACCGGCACTCATCAACCCCCAGCGCGTTATGTTGTGTCCCCTGAAGACGGTCAAACCAAGGTTGATCGGCATCTTCGAGTAATCCTGAATTACCAGCAACGGCCAGATAAACATATTCCACGACCAGAGGACCTTCATGATGGCCATCGTGGCTATCGTCGGTTTGACCAGTGGCAGCATCACTTTCCAGTATATATAGAAGTCCTTCGCGCCGTCCATCCTTGCTGCCTCCTCCAGTTCGAGGGGGATACTGAAAAACGTCTGCCTGAACATGAAGACCCCGAAACCGCTCGACATGAAAGGGATTATCATGCTCGTGTAAGAATTTATCAGTCCCATCCTGAGTATTATAAGGTAGAGGGGTATCACTATAACGTAAAAGGGGATCATGAGTGTCGAAAGCGCGGCCCAGAAGAGCAGAGTCTTGCCGAAGAACTGCTTTCTGGCCAGCGCATAGCCGGCCATGGAATCGAAGAGAAGGCTCGCCAGGGTGACCGCCCCGGCCACCAGGATACTGTTGAGGAACATGGTCCCGAGCGTGACATTCTCGTCGAACAGCCTCGGATAATCCCACGCGGCCTGGTAGTTATCGAGCGTCACGGATTTCGGAATTATCTTGTAAGTCACTATGCCGGTATCGGGAGTGATGGAGGTAGAGAAGGTCCAGATAAGAGGCATCAGCGTGAATAGGGAAACTCCTATAAGGACCAAGTATCTCACCAATCCACAGATGAGCTTTTTGCTTTTTTTATTCATCCCAATCCCCCCTCATATGACCGTGTCCGCGTCGCGAGAAAGCCTTCTCTGGACAATCGTCAGTCCCAGCAGTATAACGAAGAGAACGAAACTGATCGCCGTCGCGTAACCCATCTCGAACTCCTGAAAACCTTTGGTGTACAGATAGTTGACCAGTGTGGTCGTCGCGTACCCGGGACCGCCCCCGGTCATTATATAAATCGGAGTGAATATCTGGAACGATCCGATTATTGTAGTCACGCTCAAAAAGAAGGTGGTCGGCTTCAAAAGAGGCAGAGTTATCTTCAGTATCCTCTGCAGCTTTGAAGCGCCGTCCAGTTCAGCGGCCTGGTAAAGCTCTTCGGGAATGTTTTGAAGACCGGCCAGATAGATCAGCATATTGTAGCCGAAGTCCTTCCAGACCATCACGATAACGATCGAAAACATCGCCAGCCGCGAGTCGGAAAGCCAGCCCTTCGACTCGAGCCCGAAAGCCGCGAGAAGCCTGTTGGCAAGCCCCGAAGAGCCGGGTGATAGGATCAACATCCAGACTATACTGGCAACAACCATGGAGATCACACTGGGTATGAATATCGAGAGACGGAAGATATTCCTCCCGGGGAATCTCTCCTGAAGCATCAGCGCGAAGACGAGACCGGCCAGAATGCTTATGGGAACGTACATAATAGAGAAGACGGCCGTGTTCTTCAACGCCAGCCAGAAATAACGATCTGTAAGCAGTTTCTGGTAATTCCTCAGCCCCACGAAATCGGGGAAGAGGAACGTCATTATGTTGAAATCGTAGAAACTCAAGAAAAGAGCCCAGATTATCGGTATGAATATGAAAAGTACGAAGACTGTATAAGCCGGCGCACAGAAGAGATATGCCACCAAAGTATCGCGCCAGAGCCTGCGTTTGGGCATCTATAAACCTCCTCGTAGAAAATACAAGGAGAGAGCGGAGCTCTCTCCTCTTCTCATTTCAAAAAGCCCTTGTCTTTCAACTGTTTCTCAACGAGTTCCTGAGCCCTCTTCAATGCCGCCGAGATATCGGAGTTTTCGGAAATGGCGTTCTGGATCTCGACTCTCAACGTTCTGGCGATGAAGTTGGCCTCAGGGTGGGCTATCCAGGCGTGCGCGTCTTCGAGTTGCCTGAGATACATCGAGACGACGGGACTGTCCGAGAAGTGCGGATCGGCCGCCGAGTCGAGTCTGGCTGGCAGAAAGCCCGAGACGATACAGTATTCGGTCATGCGGTCCTTATCCACCAGCCATTCGAGCAACTTGGCGGCTTCGGCCTTGTTTCTGGATTGTTTCGGTATCACCAGAGCGTCCGAGCCGAAGTAGGATGTGAATTTCCCGGTTTTCTCGTTCGTGGGGAGCAATCCCACCCCGAGGTTGTCTCCCAAAATCTTCTGGAGCTCTTTGGCGCTATCGCCCGCGTCTATGTACATGGCGATCGTACCCTCGGCGAGCTGTCTCCTCACGTCCCATAGATCCACGTTTATCGCGCCCGGCTGAACGACTTTGTGCACGTTGAAGAGATCGGCGTAGAACTTGATGCCTTCGTTGAATTCATCCGTCGTGAAGGCCGGTCTATCGTCGGCTCCCATGAGCTCCCCTCCGGCCTGCCAGGCATACATGACCGCCTGGTAAGTGTAGTTGGCCGCCGTTCCGAAACCATAAACATCTATCTTTCCATCGCCGTCCCTGTCGAAGGTGAGCTGTTTGGCGTACGTGACGAACTCGCTCCAGGTCCAGCCTATCGGTTCCGGCACGCCCCGCTCCTGGAAGATATCTTTTCTGTACAGGATCGCCCTGGTATCCGTGAAATAGGGGATAGATATCAGCTTGCCCGTCATGTCTTTCGGCGTTATCGATCTGTAAAAACTTGCCGTCAGTACGGAAGGAAGAAGCTGCTCCTTCAGTTCCTCCGAGATGAGACCGTCTAGCGGTTCGAGCACGCCGAAGCGCGCCAGGACATGTTCGAAAGGAGAGCCGAGCTTCACCAGATCGGGCGCCTTTCCCGACATTATGGCCACCTGCAGTTTCGTGTGGGGATCCTCGGCCCACGGCACGACAACCAGTTTGACTTTTATGCCTGTCTCCTTTTCAAATTCCTCGACCTGTCTCTGCACCACGGGAAGATCGAGAGTGGGATCGCCTCCGGCGAACCAGAAAGTGATCTCCTTCGCACAAAGCGACGTCGAGAGAAGCACGATCGCGAGAAAAATAAGCAATTTACCTTTCATAGTCTCTCCCCCTCTCACTTAAGAGCTTCCAGCATGGCGTTTTTGAGATTTTCGTTGCCGAACAGCGTACCGAACCTGAAGAACATGATTCCGTCGGCCCCTGCGCCTCTGGCGTAGTATATAGCCTTCTGCAATTCGGCCGGTGAGAGATCGTAAGCCTGAATGCCCATTACGACTTTGGTGTCGGACTTCATAACGTCCCTGGTTCCGGTCGCCACGTCGGCGACCCAGTTTGCCTTCTCACCGAAATCAAGATGGTACGTCATCGGGATTACTATATCGCATAGTTCTCCAAAATCGGCGTACCTCTGACCGTAGTGTACCATCGCGAATCCATTGGAGGCGGCGTCTATGTCTCCACCTTCAGGCATAAGAGAGGCGCTGTAGATTATCTCCGGTTTCACTGACTCTATTCCGGCCTTGATCTCTTCCACGAAAGCCCTTATGTCGTCCATTCTCATCTCTACCCAGCGGTTGATATCGAAATATATGAACTGCCTGTACAGATCGATGAATTTCTTGTTGTCGCCGACGGAGCTCCATGTCTCCTTAGCCGTCTCCATGAGGAAATCAACATCGAGTCCCTCGAGCCAGGCCCTGCCTATGTTGTAAGGGCCCCAGCCCCATGCTCCGGTTGGATACCTTATATAGTCCAGATGTATCCCATCGACGTCGTACAGCAAAATTACCTCTTTCATTAGATCGATCAGGTACTCTCTGTAACGGGTGTCCTGAACGAAGTCCACCGTCGAGCCGGCCTTCTGAGGATCGGCGCCTTCCTCGATAGGAACTCCCCACATCTTGGATTCCGGGAACCTCTTAAGATATGCCTGGTCCTGGTTCACGACGAACCACGCGTGTATTCTGAGCCCGACCTCTCTGCAGGCCGCGACGGTCTTTTCGAGTATCGTCGTATCGGAGATCTTCTCGTACGCGATCGCAGAAGGCCACGAGACCTGCCCCGCCGTCCCCTTCACAAGCAGGAACACATCCGTGAAGCCAGCCTCTTTCAATTCATTGACGGCCCTGTCCACGCCGTAAGATATGAAATCGGTTGACCAGGCCCACACAGCCCTGATCTCTCCTTCGCTACCCGGGATCTTCTCGATAACTTCGGAAGTGGCTTTCTCTACCGGCGGCCAATTGCTGGGTCCGCTAACCTCTCTAAGCGATGCGTAGTTGGGCATGCTGCCGTTGTCGTTCACCCAGTTCACCGATCTCGTCAGTACGTACAGCAGAATATCCGGAGTCATGACGGCCATACTCTCGCCGTTCAGAAGGAACTCCACCTGCGACGGGATGAGCGGGTCGGCCTCAAGTTTCGCCGTGATTTGTTTGGAAACCTCGTAAATATCCGGCCAGTTTATCATGCCGCCTATTTCGCCCTGGAGCTGCTTTTGTGGAGCCTTAACCTCGATGTACGGCACAGATTCCGGTAATTGTCCTATCTTCTCTCCGTTGGCACCGTATATAGCCATCCATTTGGCGATCAGATACAGAGCCTCTTCCATCGAGACGCTCCTATCGGTTCCCGGAATTTCGATGGTATCGGGAATCACGCGACCCGAATCGTTGATCTTCGTGTTCAGATTGATCGCCATTTTCATTATGGCGGCTCCGTCGAACTCGATTGCCATCAATCCCACCGTCAACAGGAGAAGAACTAGAAGGATCAAGAACCTTTTCATACAAACACCTCCCTATGTTTACAAGATCGGAATTATTTTCCGGTATATCTGTATCAGCTCGGAGTTTTCCAGGTCGCCGTTCTGCGTATTGGCGCTGCTGAAAACCGGTGGAAGCTCCCCTTTCTTCGAATACAGCCATGCCACCTGTCCGACGATCGAATTGAGTATGGTCGCGCCCACGGCCGTAGAAGCCGGCGACACTTTCGTGTTCGAGATATCCAGAAGACCGTCCCCTATTGGAATATGATTATCTATAACGACGTCGGCAACCTCGAAAAGCCTCTTTCCGGCGGGGTTTCTGGGTTCCACCGAGGTAGAGTGGGCTATGGAAGTTATGCAGATCACTCTGACGCCTAGTTCTCTTGCCCTCATGGCGACCTCGACCGGGACAGCGTTGACTCCGGAGTTTGAAGCGACGATCATCACGTCGCCCTCCTTCAGGGAGTAACGCTCCAGTATCACCCGGGCCAGGCCGGGAAGCCTTTCAAGCTTGCTGGAACGCGCGGCGCTTTCGTGAAGCATGAGAGAAGTCTCGAGAATCGGATAAACCGACACTAGACCTCCGGCCCTGTAAAACATCTCCTCGGCGAGCATATGGGAGTGGCCGGTGCCGAACACATAAACAAGCCGGTTCCTTTGGAGCGCTCCGAATATGAGCTGCGCCGCCTCCTCAATTTTCGAACCTTCATTCCTTTCCACCGTTTCCAGAATCTTCTCCAGTCTGGAAAAATACTGCTTCCACAAGTTCAACACTCCTTCCGGAAAAGGAAATAGATCGCTTCTTCCAACATGAACCGGGTAGTTTCCTTCAATTCTGGATGGAACCCGAAAAGAAAGTACCTGCCTCTTCCGGCCTGGCCCTTTACCGCTGCGATTCCATCTTTCATGACATCATCGAAACCATCGATGTAGAACGCAACTACTTCCTCGCAACCGTCGGGCGCGCCACCGAAGATCGGTCCGTTTTCGTAATGAACCACGCAGGGCCGGCCCTCCCAGCTGATTTTCACGTCGCCGCAGCCCCTATTCCAGTTACCTATATCCAGCGCCTCTCTGGGAGAGAGGTTGAACCCGGTTGTTTCACTGTTGTAAGGCTGGAGGGCAAGGTACGCGCCGGCGCATATCCCAAGATACCTTCCGCCTTCGAAAACGTATCGGGCTAGTTTTTTCAACACACCACGGCCCAGCCGCGATCCGAAGGTCGTCGCCCTGCCGGCGCCTATAACAACCAGATCGACTCGACCCAGATCCGTAGTTTCCTCTAGCGTCTGCGCGAGGAAGAAACCATGCTCGCTGAACATGGCCTTCAGAGCTTCCTTCGACCTTCCCTCCTCGGAAATCAGAAGGATGTTCATTTCAACTCTCCGCAGATAGCCATACAGGCTGCCTCGATCGAATCGGGTAGCAGGCCGAACGTCGCCAGTGACGCGCCGAAAGCTTCAAGAGTATCGGCATCGTAGGGATCTCTTCCAGAAATGAGAATGGACTTCCCGCTCTTGCGGGCCAGCCTTTCGAGCGTTTCCCTGAGCGGCTTTATTTGTTCAGAGCCCCTCGAGGCAGTTATCACCACCAGAGAAGCGTCCGAATTGACGAGTTCCTCCAGAGCGACGAGCTTATCGGGCGGTGTATCGTAACCGAGGGTGTAACTGCGCTCGATCTTGAAGAAGCGGGAGACAATCTTCCTGGTTACCGAGCTTGAGACCTCGACTTCGTTCAAACCCGTGACCGTGGGACTCAGCTCGATGAGCACTATCGCGGAGTTTTTCTCAAGGGGTATATTCCCGCCGTTCCTCCAGATCACCACGCTCTTTTCGGCAAGGACCTTCTGCAGGGAATCGTCGGGGGCGAACAACGCCCTTGAAAAGTCGGCGCGGCAATATGGATAATTTTGGCGGGAGAGTTTCTCCCTGGTCTCTTCAATCCTCAAGAGACTTTCCTTCACGCGTCGCATCGGTATGGTTCCATCCTCCACAGCCCCCTTCATAGCCTCGATCGCTTTCCTTTGAAGTTCTGGAGTATGGCTGAGAAGAATCATATCTGCGCCGGCGTTGAAAGCATCGACCGTGGCACGTTCTATGCCGTAAATTTTCTTCATCGCGTCCATTTCCAGACAATCGGTTATGATGACGCCCGTGAACCCCAGCTCCTCCCTCGCGATGGTGGTGAGAATCTTTCTGGAAAGCGTCGCCGGCTTATCGTCGATCGAAGGATAGACTATGTGCGCCGTCATAAGGAAATCAAGATGGCCCTCTCCGACCAGTTTTTCGAAGGGGAAGAGATGTACGCTGCGGAAGGTCTTCTCGGAAATGTCCACCACCGGCAGGCAGAGATGGGAGTCCTCCCGGGTGGCTCCGTGGCCGGGGAAATGTTTGCCCGTAGTCAAAACGTCGGCCGAATGAAGACCCTTGCAGAACTCGGCGCCGAGGAGGGCAGTCTCGTGAGGATCGGCCGAAAAAGACCTGATGCCTATTATCGGATTGGCTGTCTCGCTGTTGCAGTCGAGGACAGGACTGAAAAACACGTTCACTCCGACTGCCGAAGCTTCCCGGGCTATGCAATTGGCCATGTCGTAAGCCATGGAGGGTCCGGCCTTCGCCAGACCCATATGGCTTATCCCCCTTGTGAAACCCGGCACCAGTCTCTTCACCGGTCCGCCCTCTTCATCGGACATGATGAAAGGGATCGATCCCGACCGTTCCCTTATAAAACCGATCAGGTTCCATAGACTCGGCGGGTTCACAACGTTCCTGGCCGAAAGGTTAAAGGCCGAAACACCTTCTTCGAGCAGATTTATGAGCGAAGGACCTATTGCTCCTTTTTCTTCGTTTAATCCGAAACCGAAAGAAAAGAAACGACTTATAATCCCTGAATTTATACTTTTTATAAACATCACTCCAATGAAAAAAGGATTTGCATCTTATGATCGTTTATGATCTAATACTAATATTTCGATCAAAGTAAATCAACCACCAGAACACACAGTAAGGACAAGAAAAAAGAAAAGAAAGACGGATAAACGTCTTTAATTGAGTGAAAAACAATGGAAAGATCCATACCGGCGAAAATACGATCCGAAACCGGGAATGTGCAGAACGTTGTGTTATCATAAAATATCTTACCGTTGGGGGAAGATAGATGACCAAACTGGAAAGACACGAAAAAATCTTGAAACTGATAGCCAGCAACTCGAGCATAAGCGTGAACGAGCTCTGCAAAATCGTTAACACTTCCCACGCGACGATACGAAGGGACCTGGCCGAGCTCGAAAGCGAAGGGCTTCTCGAACGCTTCCACGGAGGCGCGGTCTTGAGCAACAAGAAGAGGTTCGAGGTCTCTTTCAACAGGCGTATCAACCAGCACAACGTGGAAAAGCTAAAAATCGCCGCGGCGGCGCTCGAAAGAATCGAAGACGGCGAAACGATAATACTGGACGCCGGCACCACGACGCTCCAGATCGCGAAACTGCTTGTCAAAAGCGGAAAACACGTTCAGATAATCACCAACAGCATTGCGATCGCCCAGGAGACCGCCGATTACATAGGTCCGGGCGTCACGCTGCTGGGCGGAAACCTCGACTGGCACAATATGTCAACCGTCGGCCTCGTCGCGATAGAGTATCTCAGAACCGTCATGGTGGATAAGGCCTTCATAGGGGCTAACTCGGTAGATATCGAGCGTGGGGTTTTCGCAGTGGATGAATCGAGCGCTTTTCTGAACAGGGCCATGGTCGATTCTTCCAGACAGGTCTTTGTAGTCTGCGACTCGAGCAAATTTCACAGAATCGCTCCCTTCAAATCGGTGGATCTGGACGAGATCGATTGCATGATAACGGACGGCCTAATAGACAGCGAGACGGCCGGTAAGCTCTCCGGAAGGTTAAACCTGGTGATAGCGAAAGACTGACCTTCCGCTCAAACCTTTTTAAGCTGTTCTATTCTCTTCAAAAAGCCGTCGATGTTGTCTCTGAATCTTCGTATCCTCATCTCGGCGTTCTTGAGATATTCGAGGCCCGGTGTGGTTATCCTGTAAATCTTTCTGGCCGGGCCGGCCTCCTCGGTGTCCCACTCGGAGGTTATCAACCCCATCTCTTCGATGTTAGATAGCACACGGTAGAGATTTCCCATCTGACCGACGCTGAATATCGGAACCTCGAATTCCTCCAACCTGGTTGAAAGCTCGTATCCGTGGGCCGGCTTCTCGGCTATTAGCAACAGCAGATAAAGCTCGATCCAGGGCCTTCCCATACCCATTCTACTTCCCCTCATATTTCTCATCCCTCTCCTCCACGCCTGTCGAGAGCCTCAGTGGTTGTGGTGTTGTCCGTGACCCTCGGGCTCGTAATCTCTGCTTTGCAGCTTGCCGTCGAGATAGCTTTCGACTAACTCCTTCACTGTCCCTCCGGCGCCGGTTATGGCCTCAATCCCCAGTGCCTGGAAGAACTGCTTGGCCCGGGAACCCATACCGCGCGTGATTATAACGTTCGCTCCATGACTCTTAACGAAATCGGGTATCTGACCTGGCTGATGTTCTTCGAAGGGGTTGGAGACTATTTCGTGGGAGAGGATGCCACCGTTTTCCGCGACGACGAACGCGAAGTAAGGGGCGTGTCCGAAATGCTCGGATATTCTCGATTCAAGACCGGCGTTATCGATTACTGGTATAGCTATCTTCATGTTTCTCCTCCTCGGTATATTTATATTACATATATTATATCATTACACCTAGACCGTGTGTACAACCACACCGGAGGAACAGGCCGGCCGGTATCGAGATAGAGAACTAGAGTTTGGAGATCAGAATCATCATATAGATTGTAGAAACCAGCCCCACGATCGTAAGCAGAACCGATACCGCGACAAGTACACTCGTAAGAGTCATCGCAAACACCTCCTCGGGAAATTTTAACATCACATTTGTGAAAGCTGTGATAACGGCCGCCGATATTCTATAATCTCAACTGGAGGTGGTTCTGTGAAGAGATTCGTTTTATTTTTCATGATAATAGTTGTAGCCACGCTGGCCTTCTCTACGGCCAGGCTAATAATAACCCTGAAAGACGGCACGGTGATCGAATACAACATGGAAGACATCGAGAGCATACTGTACAAAGTCGAAGAGCCGAAACCGCTCAACTCGATCAACATGTCTCTCGAAAAGCTGACCTTCACTCCCGGCGAGGAGATCAAACTACGTTTCTTCATCGCGACGACACTACCGTCCAACGCATGGATAGGAATAGTGCCTTCCGAAATACCACACGGAAGCGAGGCCGAAAACGACAAGCACGATCTCACTTTTAAATACCTGAACGGCATGAGCGAAGGGACGATGACCTTCAAGGCTCCCGCAAAACCCGGAATGTACGATTTCAGACTCCACGATACGGACAACAACGGAAAAGAACTTGACTTTCTGACCTTCGAAGTCAAATAGAACGATTCTGGGGTGCTCGAAAAGACCGCACCCGATGCCGCCTCGCTCTTGAAAGAGAGTGCCGGTTATGATACAATTTTCCAGTACGGGGCGTGGCGCAGTTGGAAGCGTGTCTGCATGGGGCGCAGAAGGTCGCTGGTTCAAGTCCAGTCGCCCCGACCACAAAAACGTCACAGCGAACTGATCTCAGGTCAGTTCTGAACGAGAAAGACAGAAGATGCATCTTAGCCCGACATAAAATGGGCCCGGATGCATTTTCTTTTTGGAAGAGACGATGGATATGAAAAGCATCGGAAGATGTCTGTGAGAAGACCGGAAAGAGCCGTCCTTCGTCAGTCGTCCCAGATCATGGACCCGTCCTTGGAAAGAGCGGTCCTCGACGTTACGCATCCAGAATGCCCCCATCCTTTCATCCCGGGCTCCGACCCGGGATTCACTCCTTAGAAAACCGTGATTCTGAGTCAAGCTCAGAATGACGGGAAGGAGGAAGAACGTGATTCTGGCTAGGAACATGCCAGAATGACGTGAGGGGGCTGTCATCCCGTGTCATCCAGTGGAGCCTGTCCTGATATGATCAAATTCAGGACTCCTATACGGGATCTCGTTCTTACCAACAACCGGCAGCCAACTCTCGATAACGCTCTTTCTCCCCACTCTCCACCGATCTTCTGCCCGCGAAGCGGAACTGGCACCACGAAAACATGTTTCATTTACTAATACTGAAAGCCAAGGATCCACATCGGGATGCAGTTCAAGTGAGGAACATCCGTGTCGTCTCTTATTACGAAGTCTGCGTGCTTCTTTTTTTTGTTCTTTCCGCCCACCTCAACGAGTGTTTCGTTTATCAGGAAGTCCCCGTTTCGCTCGTCCGGGCAGGCGAAGACTCTGCTACCCGCGTCTTCGAAGGCCTCGGCTACATAAGCCTCTCTTCTTGTGCCTGTATTTTTTGAGCCTATGGAGTAGAAAGAAGGGTCGCCGAAGAATATCTTCTCGCCTTTGGAAAAGGTTCGATTGTCATTCTCTTTGAAAATTATCCTTATTATACCCGTTGCGTCCATAACCGAGAGAAGTTCATAGAGTTTTCTCTTTCCTATTCCCCATTCTCTGCACATTCTCTCGATATTGAGGGTAGGGACTTTCGATATCGCCAGGAATCCCAGAACGGCGCTCATCAATCTAAAGTGAATATCCGAGATTTGAGGCACAAAGAACGGGACATCGCCGTGAATCGTTTTTTCGATAATGTGTTCAATCTGCTCTTTGTAGTCCCACTCCAGATATGACGGCCTGAACCCGCGGTCAAGATACTCCTCGAAAGCAGCCAGAACGTTTGTACTGCCCATTATCTCTTTGACCACTGAAGAGTCGAGAGCGAATGGACTGAGTAGCGGCAAAAGCGCTCCATCTCTCAGGTATATATACTCTCGCAAAGACATTAGAGGGATGCGGACTCTGGAAAATCTTCTGGAGAGATCCGCAATACCCTGTCTCAGTATAAGGCTGCTGCTATCGCTGGCTATTATTAGCTTTGTCGGATAGGCGTCGTAGATGGCCTTCAAATGAACGCTCCAGTCTCTCGCATAGTGAGCTTCATCGACGATTATTCCTTCGTAGCCCCTGACAAACGCTGTACTCGCTATACTCCAGAGGTCAGTTGTGGCGACCAGAGGATTGTCGGCCGACAGGTAGAGCATTCTTCTGTCTCTGAACCTGTTCAAAAGGAATGTAGTCTTTCCAACACCACGAGATCCAAAGACCAGTACTGCCCTGTTCTTCATATCTATTTCTTCGAAGTAAGGCCTCAACAATCTAGGAAGCTCCATTTCCTTCCTTTTCTTTATCTCTTCAAGCGATTGAATTAACTCATCTGTGTTCAGAATGCTCACCGCCCGTTTCGTATCGCCATGAAACGATAATAGCACATATTCGTTCTCATGCAAAACGAATCCGCTCGAGATGGATACGGGTTCAGTTCGTTTTTTTCGCATCCCGCCATCCCGTAATGATCCTACGAAAAATGGGGACTGACAAATCTCTTCGTGTCTGTCCCCGTTTTTCGCGAAGACCGGGCATGACGTGAGGGAGGAAGACCGGGATCCTGACTGGGAGCGCGTCAGGATGACGTTAAAGGAGAGCCTGCCCTGATGAGCCTGCCCTGAAATGCTCCTATTCAGGGCTCCTATTCAGGGTCATCCCGTAATGCCTCTATATTGTCATCCCGGACCCCGATCCGGGATTCACTCCTTAGAAAACAGTGATTCTGAGTCAAGCTCAGAATGACGGGAAGGAAGGAAAGACTGTCATCCCGTGGTGTCCCTGTACCGTCATCCCGTGTCATCCCGTAGTACTCCTATACGGGATCTCGTTCTTACCAACAACCGGCAGCCAACTCTCGATAACGCTCTTTCTCCCCACTCTCCACCGATATTCTGCCCGCGAAGCGGAACTGACGCAATGAAAGAGTAGAGGTCGGAGGCGTGAGGTTGGAAGAGCGCAAAGTTCTTGATCTTCTTACCTCTGGTCCGCCTCGTGAGCGAAGGGTTTCACGGCGTCAGGCTAATGGCTTTAAACAGATAACAGGCAGTATCTTTTATAAGCCGCTATAACAGTCTTTCAAGGATACGCTCGATATCTTTCTCCAATTCCTCAGGTATCTTAGTACCGAAGAGGATAATTGTCCCGTAAACACCGATTCGGCTTCTAACTGTGCCACAAGGGTTTTTTCTGTCAGATTCTACACTTGTTCAAACGACAACATCGTTGTTATAATCTAGTTACCTAACACGGAGGTTCCAGTATATGCCGCCTAACTCAAAAACACATCTGAACAGAGCCTTCGAGCATCTTGACGAAGTAATTTACATAATGGGCGAAGTCATAAAGGGGAGAAATGCCGAAGAGATCAGAAAACATCTTGTGGAAGACGATCCATTCGGAAACGACTCAAGAGAATACAGAAGTTATGTGGCTCATTGGTTGGTTAGCGACTACGTCAGGGGCTTCACACCTGCAGCCCTGGGCGTCTTCGCGCGCATAATGACTTCCGATAGCATAGAGACTCAGACGAAAAGAGAGATTCTCTTCTGGAAGAACTGTGAGAGAGACGAATTGGTCAGGGCCATTACACTCGAGCAGGTATATCCTGCTTACCACAGAGGAGAGCCTTTCCTGCTACGTGAGGACGTAGTCGATTTCGTCGTCAAGAAGGCGGGCTTCACAAAGTATATGTCTGACAAGAGGATAACAAACTACCTCTCAATAACATCAAAACTCGGTATGGCCGAATCTAACGGCAAGAATATAGATTTGCATTTTTTCCGCCCTAAACGAGAGAGCGTTACCGCGGTCCTGTACTTCCTCTTCAACTCAAAACTTTCACCTTCCGCCATTTTGAAGGCAGACGATTTCAAATACTTGCTTCTGGACGAGAGGGATCTCCTCTCTTATCTTGCGGGGCTGAACGCTTCCGGGATCATAGAGTTCGCTATGGCAGGAGACGTTGTAAGGCTTGAGCCGAAGATAGACTTCGAGGTGTTGCTCGATGCACTTGCGCGATAACCTCACACTCTCAGAGAAGCTGGATATGGTCTCAGACAAGCTCTCAAGGGCGGATTCACTCGTCAGCGAGACGGAAGGTTCCCGGGTAATAGTCCTCATAGTAGCTCCGAAGGAAGAGGCGACGGCGGTACGTGAGTTGAAGATGCGTTTCGAGGGCAGGATAAACCTGCTCAATTTCGGGGCTAAACTCGTAGAGACTGCTAAGAGTTACGGCATGGATAATCTGGAGGACGACTTCTCGTTTCTAGGGAAGTCTAGCATAGGCGACTTCTCAAAGCTACTGCTAAACGGTCTTATCGAGAGTATCGTCGAGTCTTCAAAGGCGAACCCTATAACGGCCGTACACAGACTCGGGATACTCAACGGTTTCTTTGGTCTCAACCCGTTGATCGAGGGCGTGACCGGCAATCTCGCCAATCCCGCCCTCTTTATTTATCCGGGAAAGAGGAAGGACCATATCCTCACATTTCTAGACGGAAGGCACACGACATCGGTTTACAGGGCTTTAGTGATCTGAAATAGACAGTAGGGGGTCGGGGTAATGAAAATAAAAGATCTTCTGAAGATAAACATAGCTGAGGAAGTCCCTCTGGTCATAAAAGCGGGGGATCAGAACCTTGAACTCGAGCAGAAGGAAATCTCCCAGTACATAGTGACTCACCAGATAGAGAGCCATCTCGAGAAGTTCCTCCTGAACTATAAGCTCCCATCCACCGAAAAGATAGGCGTCTGGATCTCGGGCTTCTTTGGCTCGGGAAAGTCATATTTTGCCAAGATACTGGGTTACCTGCTCTCCAATCACGCCCTGCCCAGGGGCATAACGGCACGCGAGCTCTTCAACGAAAGGGTAGCCAGCTGCGCAAACCCCGAGTTCCTCAAGGCAAGTATAAGCGCTCTCAACAGCATACCTGCCACGGTGATAATGTTCGAGATAATAGGCGAAGGCTCTATGACCGAAGATACCGTACAGCAGGTGATGTTCAAAAAACTCCTTCAGGCGGGCGGTTACTCTAGCGTCCCGAGCGTCGCGATTATGGAGTATGAACTGGACGAGTTCGGCCATCTGGAAAAGATAAGAGAGCACATAAAGGCCGGAGGAGACGACTACGGCAAAATAACCACCAACGCCGGCGAGTTCCGCCGCCTTGTATCGCGCGTTATGGCAGAACGGCTCGGGTACAGCTTGGAAGAGGCTAAAGACTTCCTTAGATCGGCGGTGGACAAATACAAAAAGCTCACGCCCGGTGAGTTTGCCGATCACTGCGTCGCCTATACAGAGAAGACAGGGAAACGCCTGGTCTTCATCATAGACGAGATAGGCCAGTACGTGACCTCAATAAAAGACAACGACGACAGGATACTCGCCTTACAGGCGGTGGCCGAAGCCTTCTCGTCCAAAGGTAAGGGCTCGGTAAGGCTTATAGTGACCTCTCAGGAGAAGCTAGACCAGTTAATAGCCAACAGCAACTTCGACAAGCGCAAACTCGGAAAACTGACCGATCGTTTCGAGGTAAGGCTAGACCTAACGTCCGAGAACGTTGACGAAGTGGCCAGAGAGAGGCTATTGAAGAAAAAGATAGAGACAGAGCCGCTTTTCGAGAAGACGATGCGAGACAATCAGGGTAATATAACCACACTGAGCAACACGGAAGGAAGCTACAAAAAGACCGAAACCAAAGACGACCTTATGAACTACTATCCCTTCCATCCCTACCATTTCCAGCTCATACCGGACTTTGTGCAGAACGCCAGAGGAAAATCTTACCAGCAGGCAACGACCCGCAAGTTTATCTCTCTGGTCGATTTCATACTGAAGAACCTGAAGGATGAAGAGTTTGGCAGGATGGTGAACGCCACCGACCTCTTCGACGCACTCGGGCCGGGCTTCTTCGGCTCTGAAGTAATGGCGCTTGTAAGAAGCGCCGACGACTACCTTGGCAGAAACGTAAAGGCTTCCGACATACTCAAGACTCTCCATATACTGAAGAACCTGACGAAGATAAAGGCAAGCGAGACGGTCATAACCCGGCTGCTCGTGAAAAGCATCTACGACAAAGAGTACGATCTGGGCAAAGAAGTCAGGGACGTTATCGACTATCTAGTTGATAACAGATACGTGACCCGCTATAACGGCGAGATAGATCTGGTGACCGACCTCGAGAGAGAGTTTATAAAAGAGATGAATGAAACCATCATAGACATACCCAAAAGAAACGAAGAGATAGTCAGGCAGCTTCAGGCAATATCCAACCACAGGGATTACAGAGAGATCCAGTACGGAGACGGCCCAAGCGTACCCGTAGAGTGGCTCTTTGAAGGTAATTCGATCAGTAGCAAGAAAAAGGGCCTAAAAGTCAGTGTCGCTTCATTCACCGGGGCGAATGTGGAGGGTATAGAGTTCGAGTCTGTGAACCACGCCGATACGGTTTATCTAATACCCGAGGAAAACGACAAAATAGACACGCTGGCCCGCGAGATAAAGAGGCTGGAGGTCTCTTTAGACTCGTTCCGCACATACAAGACAGGCGGTGACACCAGAGAGATACTCGCAAAGTATTCGGAGACTATGGAAAACAAGAAGAGAGAGCTGACCGGAGAGATCCGCCACAGCTTCGAGAAGGGAAAGCTCGTCTATGTGGGTGAGTTAATCTCCGGTGGCAACATACTTTACAAACTCAAGGAGTTCATAAAAGACAGGGTTATCCCTGCTTACTATACTGACATTACCGCCACTACTGCAAAGTCCAAAGACATAGAGGACGTGCTGACCAGACCGCAGAACACGTTGAAGACAGTGCGGGTTGACGATGACCACCGTGTCTTCGACGAGAATGGCGAGCTAATAGAGACCCACAAGATAATCTCGCCCGTTATACGGTCATTGAAAGAAGACAGGACGGGCGCGGACTTGCTGGAGGAGTTCACATCTCCTCCATACGGCTGGACTCAGGAGACGGTTATGTACTCCGTCGCCTGCCTTATGCGCGGGGGCAAGATAACGCTGAACAACATAGACTCGTACGGCAAGCCCGAAGTGCACAAGGCATTTAAGAGTGTCGGCGAGTTCAAAAATGCAAAGATACGCAAGAGCGTTGTGCTCTCGACAGAAGACAGGAACAGACTAATACAGCTTATAAACCCTCTGCTGGACGACGGGAAACTCTCGCTCCAGTCACCAAGGAGCGAATTCATAGCGCGCGCCCTCGATGGCCTTAAACGTCTGTACAGAACCCTTGAAGAACTCAAGGGAAAGATGGAAGAGCTCGGTGCGGCCGTTAACTGGGAGCTGGACAAGACGAAGGGACTTATAAACCTGCTTGTCGGGGGCGGCCACGACTGTCTTGACAAACTACTGGAGGAGAGGACTATCTTAAGGGAGCTGAAGGAAATCGCAGACAAGACCGAAGACTTCCTTAAGAAAAACTACGAGAAGATAAAGAAGCAGAGGGGCTTTTTGAAAGACATAGATGGCGAGATAGCCAAGAAAGAGTTCGACGACGGGCAGTCTGAAGAGTTATCTGCGCTGGTGAAGGAGTATAGAGACACTCTCCCGAGCATCGCCTCATTTGGCACCGATCTGGACGGTATCTTCGAGAAGCTAAGAAACACCTACAAAGGCTACTTCAACCCCGTCCATAACGAAAGAGACCGACTGCTGAGCGAGATAGAAGAGTACCTCGACTCCATACGTGAAGAGCGAAACCAGCTGGGTAAGAGGGCGGCGGACCAGAGCTGGTTCAAAGCGCCGAATTCTCCCTGCAACGAACTCGAGATACGCTTCTCGACAAAGTGCGAGCACTGCCATATAGGCTTCCGTGAGGCCGTTCTGGAGATAGCGAGCCTCAAGGGCAAACTTGAAGGGTTGAAGGCCTCTTATGAGAAGTTTATGGAAGAGAGACCCGTTACCACGCCTCCGCCGGTCAGACGTGAGAGATTAAAGCTCAAGAGAAGACTCACATATCTGCAACTGAAGAGAGAGCTTGAGAAACTGACGCTGAACGATAACACAGAGATAGAAATAGAGCTGGAGGATTGATATGGCCGATCTAGAAAAGACGATAATACAGATACGCGAGACACTGGAGCGATCGTATCCGCTCCTTCTTAAACAGTGCGGGATTACGGAGAGAGGCGATATGGGCAGGGCCTTCCCTGGCTCTGAAGGGCTGCGTGAGCAGATACTCCCGATAGTGCAGGCAGATGAAAAGCAACTGGGCATTAAAGAAGCCAGAGAGAAGTTCGTTCAGGAGGCCTCGTTCACCACTCTCAACAGGCTCGTCGGGCTTAAAGTGATGGAAGCGCGGGGCCTGCTGGAGAGGACGTATGTTACCAAGAGCATAGACACCGGTGGAAAGAGCGAGGCTCATTTCCTGTATCTCAGCAGAAACCCGCAGGCCCGGAGTGAGCCGGGACAGGGCATTAACAACGTCCTCAGAGAGATATTTCAGGAGCTGTCACAGGAACTTCCCCAGCTCTACAACGGCAGCCGTTACGGCTTTCTGCCACGACCGAGTGAAACGGTAGCTGTGATAGACCTAATCAACTCCATAGACCCCGGAGAATGGCTGAAGGACGACATAATAGGCTGGATTTACCAGTATTACCAGGACGCAGAAAAGGCGAGGATCTACGCCGAAATCTCGGCAAAAAAGAAGGTCGATTCCTCTTACAAACTCGTGAGTGTCACCCAGTTCTACACAGAAGACTACATAGTGAAATACATACTAGATAACACACTGGGTCGGTACTGGTTGGAGATGCACCCCGAAAGCCCCTTAAGAAACTCCCTGAAGTATTACGATACAACTGTACCGGTAAAGAGTCGCGAAAAGAAGCCAGTTGAAGAGATAACCGTTATGGATCCAGCCTGTGGAAGCGGCCACTTCCTCCTCTACGCTATGGATCTGCTTCACCAGATGTACCTGGATTGCGGGCACAGTGAAAATATTCCCCAGAAGATTGTGGAAAACAATCTCTTCGGTCTTGACATAGATGACAGGGCGATACAATTGACTGCCCTGAGCCTCTATCTGAAGGCCAAGAAGCTATCCAGGAACACGAAATTGAAGAGGTCGAATCTTTATGCACTCTCTATGGATCACTTCGACGAATCCGACCTTATGATCTCAATGGGTCTTTCCGACCTTACCAACCCTGTGATTCGCAACCTTATGGAGACACTAACCAGCCTCAAGAAACTCAATATGATCGGCTCTCTCTTCAGGATGAAGCCTGCAGGCAAAAAGAGAAAGACAGAGAAGACATCTGCGCTTATGGAAGCGTCTCCAGACAGGTCTATGGACAGGCTCACACAAAAAATGGTAAACACGATAGAGGAGAAACTTCCGGCACACGTAGATGCCGTTTCTTCGCTTCTAAACAGCGATTACGCCAAACAGTTCAGTGCAATAAAACTCCTGTTAAGCGAATACGATGTTGTTGTCACGAACCCGCCCTACAGAGATTCTGGCACTCTCTCTGAAGATATGAAGACCTTCCTGAAGGATTACTATCCCGACTCGAAATCGGATATGTACTCGGCCTTCATAGAAAAGTGCCTAGATTTGGCGGCTGAGAGAGGTTTTCTGGGTATGGTTACGATGCAGTCCTTTATGTTCATATCCTCACACGAAAAGCTGAGAAAGATACTTATGGACAGTGCGAGGATATCCTCTCTGGTTCACCTCGGGCCGCGGGCGTTCAAGAGCATAGGAGGCGAGATAGTAAATACCGTTATGTTCTCCATAGAGAGGGGCAACGGTCATTTGGAATCATCATTCCATAGTGTGAAAGACCTGGATTACGAAGAGAAGGTCAGGACCATACAGGAAACCCTGGCCGGAAGAGTGCCTCAAAGAGCATACAAACTAAACCAGACAGAGTTCAAGAAAATCCCGGGCTATCCCTTCGTTTACTGGATAAGCGACAGGATAAGGGAGCTGTTCAGGAAGTACAAGCCCCTTATGAAGTACGCAACAGTTGCTCAGGGTCTAGCTTCAGCTGACAACAATCGTTTCCTTCGCTTCTGGTGGGAGGTAAGGCTAGAAGACATCTCCACTGATTACAAAACCGATAGAAATAAATGGGTGCCTTACGCTAAGGGTGGACCTTACAACAAGTGGTACGGGAATTTGTGGTACACAGTAGATTGGGAAGAAGATGGAAAAGAGATAAAGGCATTTGTAGATGAATCTGGGAAATTGAAGTCAAGACCTCAGAACGAATCCTACTACTTCAGAGAGGGGTTGAATTTTTCTAGGACTACTTCATCGGCGTTCAGTGAGCGTTTTCTGCCGAGAAATCACATATTTGATACAGAGGCCTCTGCTGTTTTTCCAAACGATAACCCTCTAAGCGTTTTATGCGTTATGAATTGCAGATTATCAAACTATCTTGTTTCTGTTCTTAATCCGACCGTTCATTATCAGGTAGGCGATCTGAAGAATATACCCACGGCACATCCATCAACCCTGGGTAGTGAAGCCATAAGTCCTGCCGAAATCCGCGACCTTCTCGGCGGTCTCTCGTCCCACTCTCCACTCTCCACCCTCAACTCGGTCACTCTCTCCTCTCTCGCTCGGGACTGCATAGAGCTAAAGAAAGAGCTGTACAGCTTCCACGTTATGGAACGCGACTTCAAACACGATCCATTGAGCTGGGGACTGAAAGAATTAAGAGAAGAGGGCAGGCAAGTGAGGGTAAAAGACGCCCTGAAGAAGTTCTTCATCCATAAGGCTGAGCTCGAGGCGAGACTTCTTATAAACGAAGCGGTGAACGACGAACTCGTCTTCAAACTGTATGGACTCCTGCCCGAAGACCTGGCACTTTCAGATGTGATTACACAATCCGGGCTCTTGGGGTCGCTCACGGAAGATGCGCCTTCTGCTCTTAACGAAGGACGGGTCCACGATCTGGGACGAAGGACGCAGGACGGCTCTTCTGACCTCTACGCTGCCGTTCTCGAGGTCCTTGAATCGGAAGGCATACCCGTCGGTGCATATCCCCGGCGCGAACTGACCGAAAAAGAGAGGGAGAAACTCAGAAAACTCTATCTCAAGCACAGACACGACAGGGGTTCAGGCAAAAGCGAGGCCATAACTGGGATGGAGTTCGGGATCGTCGAAGAGCTCGCCGGTGCGCTTAAAGTCAGTCCAGTTACCGTAGCCGAAGAGCTGGCGAAGATAGACGCCCTGCCTGAGGAAGCCGTAAAGGACGTACTTTCCGAGCACATACAGGCGCTCACACTTGAGATACTGCGCGAGGACAACGACGGGATAATATCACTGTCAACAGACAGTGCCGAGCCCTCACTGCCCACAAGAATAGTGAAGAAATGGCGCGCTCTCGGCATTGGAGACACGTATAACGAAGTAGAAAACCTGCTGGGCAATAAACTGGAGGAATACCTGCTAAAAGACTTCTTCAAAGACCACTCGAAGCGGTTTATGAACAGGCCAATAATATGGCATCTGGTGTCCGACAAAGGCAGCGTAAACTTCTTTGTGCTGCATCACATATGGTGCTACGACAGAATGCTCCTCCTGAAATCCAAATATTTGAGCCACGTCAAAATGACACTGGAGAACACGCTCGCCACCGAGACCGACGAGAAGAAGAGGGCAAAGCTAATGGAGAGGATGGAAGAGCTCGAGAGACTGGCGATCTCGCTTGACGAACTCTCTGACGGTAGTTACCTCCCCGAGATAGACGGAGGAGTGGCCAAAAACATAGCGCCCCTCCAGAAGAAGGGCCTGCTCAAATACAACCCCCTCAGCACAAAGCTGGTGGATAAAATGCTGAAAGTGGAGTGGTAACACTATGCACTTACTTAATACCGTACTGGCTAGACTCGAGAGACTCGACCAAACTATACCCGTTGTCCTTAAAGACTCCGACCTCTTACTTGGAGAAAGCCTCTCATACTTCGAGGACAGGGGCTGGCACTGCCTGACCCTGACGGATATGGACAGGGAGTACCTCACTATGCTCGAGGCCGAGAGCCTTGCACAATCGGGTAGAAAAGTCCTCATTTACATAGCCAACAGGTCCGAGAAAGACCTCGTCTTCCTCGCCGAATACTGGGACAGGGGAAACGGAGAGCTAGTCTCGGCCATAAACCTGTTGAGTGAATTGAGGATCGACCGGAAAGACTTCAAAAAAGACTTCCTCGTCTCCCTTGTCAGGTACGGTCTGTCCAAAGACGAAGACTGGTGGAAAGACCTCAAGGCACGCGGTGTGGAGAATATAAGCAAAGTATTGAGGGCAAGCCTTTGGGAACTCCTTAATGACAGCGTTTATGCGGAGAGCCTCACTCAAGCGGAGCGAGAGTTTGTATTCATACACTTTGCAAACACTACCTTCGGCCTTAAACTCGTGGCATCGTCATCACCGGAAGAGGCATCGACGCAGATAGGCGAGAAGATACTCCAATCCTCCTACAAGAGCAGACCGGGCGACGAACTTTACGACTACTACAACGAATGGGCAGACTCTAGCACATACTCAGACAGCATACATTTGCACGCGGAGAGATTTGAAAAGAGCCATAAAGACGAACTTCTGAAAAACATAGACACCTTCGAGCGCGACTACAAACACCCGTTTGTTTCCATAGAGCTTGAGCTGTACGAAAGAAGGATAGACGCCCTTTTGAATGGGGAAGATGCGGAGGAAGTCATATCTTTTGCAAAAGAGCGCACCGGGAAACGCAAGAAAAGAGAACAGGACAGAGAGGCCGGTATCTACTGGGAAGAACTCGCAAGTCTCGAACCTCTTCTTCAAGATGAAGACCTCGGCGGCATAGACTCACTCGAGAGCTTTCTCAAGGCCTACAAAGAAAGACTCTGGCGTTACGACTCGCTGTACAGAAAGCTCAGAGGCTCACACCTGCCCGAAAGACTGAAGAAATGGGCCTCAGACAGACTCTCAAAGCTGAACGAAGTGATCTCAAACCACTGGACCAACTACTACGAACCCTCAATAGAGCCCCAACAGGCCGGCCTTTTGAGGAGGATACTTACAGGAGAGGGCAAGAAGGCGGTTATCGTCGTGGACGCTCTAAGGTACGAACTTGCCCGCGATCTCAAACTCAAGAGAGAGGTCAAGACAGAGTACGACCCTGTACTGGCGGCGACACCGACCGAAACGCCCGTGGGAATGGGCGCTCTATACTCATCTGGGCATATTGAAAAGAGCCTCAAGGACAGGAGAGTCATTATCCGTGACAAAGAGACGGGCAGAATACTGGATAATGTGACTAGCAGAGAGGAGAACCTCAAAGAGCTCGTACCCGGGGTCGAGATAGTCGAAATGGGCACCAGATTACCGGAAGCCAAGAAGATAGTTATAAAGACAAGGGACATAGACTCTATGGGCCACGAAGAGCTGATGGAATTCTATGGAGACATAATGACCAAACTCTCCGATATGGCAGACAAACTGGTTAAGGCGGGGTATGAAGTACACTTCACGAGTGACCACGGCTTCTATCTTCCCGTTCCCGGAGAGACGGTCAAACAGGACAAGACTGTAAGCTACTCATCCGGAGTCAGGTACAGCCTAAACAGCGCCAAACCCGAAGAAGGCAAATACGAACAGACCGGCAGCAGCTACATACTCTACGCCAACAGTGGGAACGTATTCAAAGACTACGGCGGCCACTTCTGGCACGGAGGGATAACTTACCAGGAGGTAATAATCCCTCACCTAGTCATTACCCCTGTTGTGGGAGAGAGAAGAAAGAGAGTGATGATTGGAAATAAAGATAGACTGAAAGTGGTTCAGAAGGATCACTTCGAAGTCTTCCTCTTCACCGAAATAGATATGTTCGGCATCGCTCCCAGGGTGTATATACAGTGCCTGGATCAAAAGATCGAGATAGAAGAGGCGGTAAACGAGGAAACTAGACAGATAATAAAGGTGAATGCGAAGAGCGGCGAAACCTTCAAGATAGAAGTGAGAGATTTGGAAGACGGCACTCTTATGGACTGGGTGGAGTGTGAGTATTTGCCAACTAGAGAGCGCATATTCTGATTGGGGGAGAGAAGAGTGGAGCTGGACGCCCTAGACCTTAAGGTTCTGAAGATATATCCCGAGTACGTGATAAAAAAGTCGCTCGTCAGGAACTTGAAGATAGGCTACAACGTCCCGACTTACGTCCTCGAGCACCTGCTAGGAACCTACGCGGACCTGTCCGATCCCAGAGACATAAAGGGCGTTGAAAGCGTCAGGGAGATACTGGAGAAACACTTTCTCAGGCCGGATATGGCGGAACTCGTGAAGATGCAACTCCGCGATAAAGGCTTCTTCCGTGTCATAGACAGGATAGACGCGTGGCTGGACATAACCAAAAACGAATACATCGCCGGACTGCAGAACCTGAGCATAAAGAACGGGGTAATTACGGACGAATTGGTGAAGGAGCATCCTAAAATGCTTCTCGGTGGTATGTGGGCGATAATAGATTTGATCTACGACCACAACACCTACCCCGGAAGACCTTTTGTAGTAGAGAAGATACATCCCATACAGTTGAGCAACTTCATACGAGATCAATTTGTGAGTAGAAGAAAAGAGTTCACGGTGGGCGAGTGGACCGACCTCATAATACGCTCGATAGGTCTCGAACCGAAGAAGATGGACGACAGACAGAAGCTCTTCCAGCTTCTCAGACTCGTTCCTCTGGTCGAAAAGAATTACAACCTCGTGGAACTGGGACCGAGGGCTACCGGTAAGTCGTATATCTACAGAGAAATCTCGCCTTATTCATTCCTCCTATCCGGGGGTAACACTACCGTTGCCCAGCTCTTCTACAATATCGCCACACGAAAGGTCGGACTCGTAGGGGAGTGGGATCTGATAGCCTTCGACGAAGTTGCCGGGATGCAGTTCAAAGACAAACAGGCGCTTCAGATGCTGAAAGACTTTATGGAATCTGGGACTTTCGCCAGAAAGGTAGAGGTGGTTGCAGAGGCGGGCATAGTCTTCAACGGAAATATAAACGATGATGTGCAGACTCTGTTGAAGATGTCTCATCTTTTTGAGCCCTTCCCTGTAGAGATGCAAGATACGGCCCTGCTCGACAGAATACACGCATATCTTCCGGGCTGGGAAGTGGCGAAACTAAGAGCCGAACTCTTCACAGATCACTTCGGTTTCGCAATAGACTACTTCTCCGAGGTTATGAGGTCCTTAAGGGGAAGTTCAGCAGTCAACGCACCCGACAGTTACTTCAACTTCGGGAGCCAGCTGAACAGGAGAGACGAGAAGGCGGTCCGAAAGACTTTATCCGGTTTGTTGAAACTGCTTTATCCGGACGGAGAGTACACGAAAGAAGCGATAGAAGAAGTCCTGGCCTTCTCCATAGAATGCAGGAGGAGAGTAAAGGAGCAGCTGAAGAAACTGGGAGGGCTCGAGTTCTGGGACACGAATTTCTCGTACATAGATAAGGAGAGCAAGAAGGAGACCTATGTATCCGTGAACGAGGGAGGAAGCAAGGCCCTGATCTCGCAGGATCCACTGCCCCCGGGCGTGGTCTATACCGTCTCGATAACCGGCGGAAAGACGACACTCCTGAAGGTCGAAACTATAGTTGTTCCAGGTTCGGGAAGACAGAACATGAGCGGCGGCGGGACGAAAGCGAAGGAAGCTTTGAAAACCACGATCTCCTGCATAGGCTCTAACCAGCGAAAGTACATGCCATCCAACTCAGCGTTGAAGGATTACGACATAGCAGTGCAGCTCACCCCTATGATCGGCAGCGAAGTGGGCGATGACATAACCGTCGCCATATTCGTCTCTATACTCTCGGCAATACACAAGAACACCCTGAAGAAGGGATTGGGGATAATAGGAGATATGACAATAACCGGGAGCCTTAAGACCACGCTGTCCTTCGTCGACAGGGTAACGATGCTTGCCGAGAACGGAGCCAAATCTATCACCGTACCCCTGGAACAGATGGCAAACCTCGCGAGTGTATCTATGGACACGATCTCAAAAATAATCCCAATACCCATAGCCAGCCCCGAAGACGCCTTTATGCGCGCGAGGCTGGAGGATTGATGCTTAAGAAAATACCGATATAGTCCTTCACCTGATGTATGTAATAATGAATCACGGTAAGTTAACAATATTCACTCATTTAACACGTTCTAGAGATTGGAAATGGGAGGCTGAGCGGCGTTGCTGGTGTCTTTAATCTATAGAAAGAGAGTTTCAACTCTGCACTTCTAACTGCATAAGAATCCAGTCGTAAACAACGGCTTTGGAAAAGAATACTTCATAATGCTAAAATATTACAAATTAATCTGTAAACATTTTTTGCACACATTTCGTTTCCAGTGGGGAGCCATTCAAGATTGATGAGTTCGGTTTTAGGGACTTAGATTTCTGTCATCTTTTCTATAGCGTGAAAGTGACAGATGAATTGAAGTGTTGTTGGAGATACGACGCACAAAGAGACGTTAAAAAACTGTAAGCAGATCACCGGGGCTCAGACAATAATTGTGGGGTTTTAGATTACTGAGCTAAAGCAGCATAGTAGATGAAGCGAGGAGAAGCGGACGGAACCGGCGAAAGCATTTCAACGTTTCGCGAGGTGGTTCCATGGACAATAAGAGACTCTGTCTTAGGTTACTGAAAAGCGAGTCGGAGCGAGAGGTCATTCACTACCTGGAAAACGCCGGTTACTGGAATGATCCCTCGGCCTGGAAGTATTACGGAGACATGGAGAACAACTTCTCGACAATAGGCAATCAACAACGTTCTCCTGCTGCTGCTCTGGTTGAGAAGTTGATTAACTCAGTAGACGCCGTTCTCATAAAGGAGTGTATCTCGAGAGGGATCTCCCCCCAATCTACCAAAGCACCTCAAAGTATTCAGCAGGCTTTGAAGGAGTTTTTCATCATCCGAGAGGGAAAACTTAGCAATGTTGAGATCTATGAAAGAGGACTTCTTGAAAAAATGGAGTCTGTCCCTATTATTTACTATTATTTAGAGTAGTAGCATACAAGAGTTTATTCGACGATAAGCCATATGCATACGGAGATTACATAAACGGGAAACTGGTGAACTTCGAGATATACTAGGCTTGTTTGTATTTCTATCGAATTAGATGGCAAAGAGGTGCAATAATGGCGATTTCCGATCATATCGAAAGAGTGAGACAGAATTTGAGAGAAGGCAGATATCATTCCGAAGCGGCTGTGTCGCAGGGTATTGTTCTTCCCACCCTGCATGAGCTTGGCTGGCCTGTCTTCAACACTTCTATAGTGATTCCAGAATACTCTATTGAAGGTCGTCGCGTCGATTACGCCCTCTGTCATCCCGAAAGCCATCCTGTGGTGTTCATTGAAGTCAAGAAGGTCGGTCTCTCGGATGGGGCAGATCGTCAGTTGTTCGAATACGCGTTCATGCTAGGTGTACCGATGGCGATTCTTACCGATGGTCAGGAATGGAGTTTCTATCTTCCTGGCGAGCAGGGTCGTTACGATGAGCGCAGGATTTACAAAATTGATCTTCTCGAGCGAGAAGTCTCTGAAGCTGAGGCAAGACTCGTTAGATATCTTAGTTATGAAAATGTATGTTCAGGCAAAGCTCTAGAAGCGGCAAGGCTTGATTACAGGAACGTCGCAAGGGACAGGATTATCGCTTCAACACTTTCAAAGGCCTGGCAAGCTCTTCTCAATGAACCTGACTCTCTGCTTCTTGAGATGTTTGCGGAGAAAGTGGAAGACATCTGCGGTTACAGACCCGAACTCGAGGTTTGTAACCAGTTCATCGAAAGGGAAGTTCGGGGAAGCGGACAGTTGAAGAAACAAGAATTCTCTGCCGCACAGCCGGTGAAGAGTCCGGAAAGACCGTCTATAAATCGTTCCAGACCAGAACTAATCGAAAGATCTGGGGTATTCGATTTCGACTTCAATGGCAGGCGTATCGAAGCCCGTTCGGCATGTGAGGCAATGCTAAAGCTTTTCAAGCTACTCGCACAGGAAGACGGTTCTTTTCTCGAGCATTTTGCTTCTCGAAGACACGGAAAGAAGAGGAGGTATTTGGCAAAAGATAAGCTCGAACTCTACCCCGGGCGTCCAGATTTGGCTGCATTGCATTCTGTTGAAATTCTTCCCGGCTGGTGGATGGGAACAAATTATAGCCGACCAAATATACAGGATATAATCAACCTCGCACTCGAGGTAGCTAGCCCAGAGCTCAGAAGCAAAATAAGAATAAACGTGCTTTGAGGATCGTGTGCAACGAGAAGCTATACGCTTGCAATAAGACATTACTCTCGAAAAACTTTGACAGACTCCATTTTTCTATATTCGCGATTTTTAGAACATGAGGCATAGTAATGCAATACAGAGAGAAGGCTGTTAGCAATGCAATGCAACTGCGCTGTCCGTAAATAAGGCAGGATAACTAGCACTAGCGAGGGGAAACAGGCAGAGCGGAGTCGCTTACTCTGCCAGAAGCAAGGTTTAACTTAACGAGTCCCTCTGGAAAACAAACCTACTTGGCTTATTATCATAGATCTTTTGATAGGATAGCTTGTCATGAGAAGATGGAAAAACATTGCATGGGAGTATTGGTTTCCAATCGGAAAAAATGATGAAATAGAAAGCGGGTACTTTGTATCTTCACTGATGAGATCTACAAAAGTCTTCGAAATCTAGAGTGCAAAGGGGGAATTTATGTTTGACAAGTCCCTTTTGAAAGATGTTTTAGTAGAGTATAAGAAGGATTTTGTCCAGAAGCAGTGGCCAGATGAAAAATATAAGTGGGAAGCAGTAAAGTGGTTTCAAAATAATTGGGATGTCAACGCATCCGATTTTGCAGATATGCTTACTCGTTCTCTCTCAAAGACGAATAATCTGCTGGCATCTGCGAAAAACTTCCCGGCGGCAATGATACAGAACTTTGCCAAGGCAGCGCCGGAAGAAGTGCGGGGAATGTTTATTGATCTCTTTGATGAAAGCAAAGAGGTCTTCGAACGTATTGAAAGCTTCAAGATGAAATCTGCAACGTTACTTGAAGAGTACGGGAATGGGGCTAAGCAGCATTATCAGTACGAAAACTCAATTAGTACTTATTTGTGGCTTCGTTACCCGGATAAGTACTACATATATAAATTTAGTGAGATAAAGGCAGTTGTGAACAAGCTTAAAAGCAACTATAGCTTCAGAAGAGGCGCGTATGCTGACAATATCAGAAACTTTTTCAAGCTGTATAATGAAATTTGCGCCGACTTGAAGCAGGATGAAGAACTCATTGAATTGCTGAAGTCGCAGCTTACGGAAAGCTGCTATCCAGATCCTGAACTTCGCACTCTCACTATTGATGTTGGGTTCTATATTAGCCGTTCTCACAATAAAACATCTTCTGAAGAGTGGCGTCCCAGAGATTATTCGCCGGGGTTATCAGTTGATGATTGGGTAAGACTCCTTCAAGATAAAGAGGTATTCTATCCTAGCAGTCTCGAAATTATGAAGCGCATGAAAGATTACGGTGGTCAGGCTACGTGCACCCAACTTTCCATCAAATACGGCGAAAAGAAGAATTTCTACAATGCGGGATCATCTTCTTTGGCGAAGAGGATAGCGGAAAAGACAGGATGTCCAGTAATGGATAATGAAAGAGAGAATTTCCGCTGGTGGCCGATCTTGTATGTCGGCAAGAATGCAAGTGATGATGTGGACGGCTCTTTTATATGGAAGCTGCGTGATGAGCTGGCCGAAGCACTCGATAGAATCGATCTCTCCGACGTTCAGCTATATGCCTCTAAACCCGACTCATCAGGAGGTGACTCAAATACATCTGGTGGTGATGATAATATAGACAAGAAACTGATAACTGCGAAGAATATTATTCTCTACGGACCCCCTGGAACGGGTAAAACCTACAGCGCTATTCAGTACGCCGTTGCTATTGTTGAGGAAAAATCTATTGCCGAAGTAAAGTGTGAAGACTACAAAGAAGTTTTCAGTCGCTTCTTAGAATACAAAGACGATGGGACAATTGCCTTCACAACTTTCCACCAGTCTTTCAGCTACGAGGAATTCATCGAGGGGATTCGTCCCGTTGTCTCCCCGGAAGAGAAAGCTGATGCCAGCAACGAAATCGAATACGAGATTCACGATGGAATCTTCAAGGCTTTCTGCGATAATGCTGGGAAACCTGTCGGAGGAAAGGCAGACGCAGATTTGGGGATTGGGAAGAACCCGACCGTATGGAAGGTTTCTCTTGAAGCAGCAGGCGATAATCCCACTCGGACCGAGTGTATGGAGAATAACCACATTCGCATTGGATGGGACGAATACGGCGAGAACATTTCTGATGCTACAGATTTTGGAGAACGGGGCGGAGGTAACGTTCTTAACGCCTTTTACAACAGGATGCAAATTGGCGATATTGTTCTTTCATGCTATTCGAGCAGAACGATAGATGCTATCGGTGTTGTCACCGGCGAACCGGAGTGGCACGACGAATACCCTAATTATAAAAGGGTGCGGAATGTTAGGTGGCTACTGAAAGGGATTAACGAGGATATAGTCGACCTCAACAGCGGTAGAACCATGACGCTTCCAACTGTTTATAAACTGTCTGTTTCCGTCTCGGATGTACTGCAAATGCTCAGAAAGCTGAAGCCTGATCTCTTCAAAGAAAAGGTCAAGGTTCCAAACCGAGTATTCATAATAGATGAGATCAACCGAGGCAATATTTCCAAGATCTTCGGGGAGCTCATAACTCTGATTGAATCTTCGAAGCGGATAGGCGCAAGCGAGCAACTCCGAGCGAGACTTCCCTACTCCGGTCAGAATTTCGGTGTGCCCGATAATGTCTACATCATTGGAACGATGAACACTGCCGATCGTTCCATAGCGCTGATAGATTCCGCATTGCGTCGCAGGTTTAGCTTTGTCGAAATGCAGCCCGATTCATCTACGCTCAGAGATGTTTTTGTAGACAATGTTGATATTGCGAAAATGCTCGATACAATTAACAAGCGCATCACGGTTCTACTCGATCGCGAGCATACGATAGGGCATTCCTATCTGCTTCCACTTAAGAATAGCGCGACTATTGAGATTCTTGCAGAGATTTTCGAAAACAGCATAGTGCCTCTCTTGCAGGAGTATTTCTACGACGACTATGAGAAGATCCGGCTTGTTCTGGGAGACAACAAAAAGACAGATGATAGCACCTGCTTCATCGTGAAAAAGACCGATACCGCTGATTTGTTTGGTGGTGCCGAAATTGACTTCCCGGAATATTACGAGGTGAACAGAGAGGCCTTCAAGATGATTGAAGCCTATAGGCAAATGTGAGATGACTTACACTATAACTGAATACAGCGGGTTTACCTGTGAAAAGACGGTAAATGGGTATAGGGCCTTGCCTAATAAGACCTTTGAAGCACTGGAGAACTTTATTCTCGCCAATGTTTCTGAAAAGGAAACTGAGGCGATCGAACTTCTTTCGCTATCAGCTAGAAGAGGTGTTGGCAAGGTTATAACTGCTCGGAATTACGTTGGACTGATAGCGATGACTGATGGGACGGTAATCGAGATCCTGCCAAAAATCGCTGGCGACGAGATCAGCGAAGATGCCACAAAGCGTATCTTTCTTGAGATGCTTAAGACTTTAAGAGATATCACGTTCAAAGATTTCAACGTGTCTAGTCTTCATGTGGATCGACTAAACCTCTTTGAGATCTTCATTAAGATGTTCCTGGACGAGGTGACTGCACTTGCGAAACAGGGCCTTAAATCAGATTACACGCCAGTTGAAGCAAATGAGAAGTTCTACAAAGGCAAGATTTTGACTTCGCAGAACATCAAGTATAATCTGGTAAACAAACAGCGATTCTACGTTCTCTACGATGATTTCAATATGAACAGACCGGAGAACCGTCTGATCAAGTCCACGCTTCGCTTTCTTCTTAAAGCCACACATGACAGCCGTAACCGCCAACATGCTTCTCAATTGCTTACTCTCTTTGATAGGGTAGATTATACTGAAAGCTACTATGAGGACTTTTCGAAGTGTTTGACCGATCGCAGCATGAACCACTATGATAAGGCTCTGTCTTGGTGTCGTGTCTTCTTGCTGGGGAATAGCTTCACAGCATTTGCTGGCAGCAGAGTTGCGCTTGCGCTTCTCTTTCCTATGGAAAAGGTGTTCGAGAGTTTTGTGGCGGTGAAGCTTCGCAAGCTTGTCGGTATAGGTATCAACATCAGGACTCAGGATATGACTTATAGCCTCTTTGATACACCCAGGCGCGCCTTTGCTCTTCGCCCGGATATTGTGCTGGAATTCGGTAAGCATAAAGTCGTTATGGATACAAAATGGAAACTCCTCTCAGATACCGAGCGAAACAGTGGTATTTCGCAATTAGATATGTACCAGATGTACGCATATGGCAAGAAGTACGGGGCCGACAGGATTGTCTTGCTTTATCCCTATTCCGACAGGATCAGCAGGACCGATATCAGATACGCCTCCAATGACAACGTTAAGGTTGACGTGCGTTTCGTTGACCTCAGAAATCCCGATAGCAGCATTTCCGACATTCTGTCTGAGGTTACAGATGCTGTGGCTTCGAGCGCCGGGCAAGGAGTAGCCCGCAAGCGCGAGGAGACGCAGATATTGGAGGCTCTATGGCCTTAAGGATAATACCGGTCCGACATCGTAGGAGTAGCCAGCTGTTATAAATTCAACTCCACATAGATATCGTTAAGCTGCTCCTGGGTGATACCAATATACCGCAGGGTTATCGCCGGTGAAGAATGGTTAAGCATCTTCTGAATGTAATCCAGAGCCACGCCTTTTTTGTACAGGTGATAGCCGAAGGTCTTGCGGAGCGTGTGCGTGCCGATCCCCTCATCCAGTCCGACCATATTCGCATATCTATTCAGCATCTGCCAGGCGGCGATGCGTGTTATGGGTTTCAGTTCGCCTTTAGCGGTTTTTCGTGACAGAAATACAGGATCCTCGGGAGATACACTATCGAGAGAATCGTAATACAGCTTCAACGCTTCCGCGACCGACTTGTTTATAACAAACGTCTTCACCTTCTTCGTCTTGATCTCCATTACATTCAGCTGATCCCCTGCCTTCAGAAGTCTACTTCCACCATTTATGAAGCTGCTCCACTTCAGGGCGAGTATGTCCGAGATCCTCAGTCCGGTGTTAATACCCAGAGTGAAGAGAAGTAGGTCCCGGTAGTTGGATTCACCCTTCATAATTGACTTCATCGCGTCGATCTTCTTAGTGTCTCGTATCGGCTGGACTTCCTCCATAACTACACCTCGTAAAATGCCCTGTAACGTGTTTTCTTGTGCGGTACCCTCATATCTTACCTATGCCGAGCGGCAAAACTTTCAATACGGCGCATTTAATACAGAGTAATCTGCCCGCCTTAATTGCTGGCGCGATCCTTCCAGTCTTCCAACTTCTCGGGTCCTCTTGGGTCTGTGACTCCAAGCATAACTTCTGCAAGTGTATGAAAGAAAGACGCTATGCTATAATATATAAGTGGCAATGATAACTATATATTGCCGTTAATTGCAGGTGATTTCTATGAGCTATATTGACCAAAGTGATATAAGAAACTGGTTCGAGAACGATCGGTTCCTGACGACCGACGAGCTGGTTAAGAGGCTGAGTCTTCGTTTCCCCGACGCGAAGGCTGGGACTCTTCACGCAAAGCTCCACCGACTGAAGAGAGAGGGGCTCGTGAGAAACGTCAGAAGAGGCCTATACGCTGCCGGAAGCAAGCGGGAGTTCGAGCCTGCCGTATCGAAGGAACTCGCAGGTTTATCCAAGAAGCTCCGGAAGAGGTTCCCGTACCTGGAGAGCCTGTGTGTCTGGGACAGCAGATGGCTGAACGAGTTCACGATTCACCAGGCTCTCTCTTCGATAGTGATCATAGAGAGTGAGCGAGATACAGAGAAGGCAGTGTTTGAATTCGTCAAAGCTTCCTGCTCCCGGGTTTTCATCGATCCGACTCCGAAAGAGATAGACAACTACATCCTCGGGTGCGAGAAGTGTTTCGTTGTAAGGCCGCTTGTGACCGAAGCCCCTATAACGTCCTCTGGTGACGTCTCCATTCCGAAGCTGGAGAAGATACTTGTCGATCTTGTCTGCGATAAGGATCTCTTCGTATCCTTCCAGGGAGAGGAGCTGCGCAACATATACAGGAGAGCTTTGACCGATTACGATGTGAGCCTGAGCACGATCAGAAGATATGCGAGCCGCCGTGGAAGGCTGGAAGAGGTCAACAGACTTATTGAGCAAGAAGGGGAGAGCATATGATCACAAAGAACTCCGCTACCGGACAATGGCTGGATGCGGTTATGAAATCCTACAAGAAGAACGATCCCGGAATAGTCGAGAAGAGCATAATGGCGCTGACGTTGCTCGAACAGCTTTCCGTTGAAGGCCTCGACTTCATATTCAAAGGCGGGACGTCTCTTATGCTTCTGCTGGATAATTTCAGCAGGTTTTCGCTGGACATAGACATATTGCTCCGCGATGAGCGGGAAGGCCTCGAGGATATATTCGATGCAATCTGCAAGAAGGGCGTATTCAAAAGCTGGTTCGAGGATGAACGCAAGACTCCCTCGGATGTTCCCAAAGCTCACTATGGATTCGTGAGGGAATCGGTGCTGGACGGGAGAGAACGGGCAGTCTTTCTGGACATCCTTTACCAGGAGGTCGGCACGAGGTCGCTGTTGAAAGTCCCTGTGAGGCATAGGGTAATAGAGACAGCACCGCCGGACGTGTTGGTGACCGCGCAGACTCTCGACGCTCTGCTTGGAGACAAGCTGACTGCCTTTGCGCCGAACACGACGGGTATTCCGTACGGCACCGGAAAGGAAGCAGAGATAATCAAGCAACTCTTCGATCTGGGAGTCCTTTTCGACAATCTGGCCGATCTCGATGAAGTGCGGAACTCATTCTCACAAAACTGCATGTTCGAACTCGGTTACAGGAAGCTGGCCTTGAGCGAGGTCGATGTCCTGAATGACTGTTTTGACACGGCGATCACGCTGATCTACAGAGGAGTCTACAAGAAGGAACAGTTCAGCTATCTTATGACGGGTGTCAAGGCGTTCAAAGCATTCTCGTTCAACAGCAGCTACTCTCTGGAAGACGCCATAAGGAGTTCGGCAAAGGTGGCGTATCTTGTTCAGTTGCTCAAGGCCGGCAAGGGACGTCATGAGAAGTTTCGAGAAACAATCGACTTGCGTGATGTCAATATCACCAACCCATCGTGGAGCAGGTTGAACAAGCTGAAAAAGACAGATCCAGAAGCCTTCTTTTATCTATTCAACGCATTGAAGTTGGTCGAACAGTAGGTTCCAGTTACCTGCGAGTGAAATCAGGCGCTTGCGCGGAGAATCTACTTTCGAGCCGGCCGATCGGTCGGTGTGTCCAGATATATCCGGAGAAATTATATGCTATGTGTATAGTGCGTATAAGGCAGTGATCTCGCGATTGAAAGGGGGCGATCTAATGGATACACATCAGCTCTTGAGGAAAGAAATAGAGACCATACCCCCGATACTCCCGTAGAAGAAATCCTTCGGTTTGTAGTGTCACCAGGTGTTTAACGGGATTTCGAAGTCTCAACTCATGCATATCGAGGTTCTTCACATTTTTTGTGTGTTCACAAAACTGATATAATCATGCTGAACAAATGTCCAGAATCTAATACGACTAAAGCCATGTAAACTCATGACTGTTCGTACTGCCTAAAAAGCGGATTCTCAGAGAATCTCGCTATTGGTGATGTCTATTATAGGGCCGGCAAGTTCTATCGATCGGGATGAATAAGACTTGCAACATCACATATTTCCAAGCTATTGGTGGGTTGAGTCATTGTCTATGCGCTTTCCAGATTTCTTTTGCTCTTTTGCGGCAGAAGCTGTATGACCCATTCGTCAGGAGGGATGTAATTGCAGAGTAATGATGCTGTTTCGGCTAAGATCGAGAAGTGGAAGAAGGCATTGTTAGATCTCTCGATGAGAAATATGCTTATCAACTTCAGGCAAAGCAAGACGAGCAATCTGAAGTTGATCAAACCTTCAATCGATGAGATTTTCGAAAAGGTTGTTCTTCAAGAAAAACAGATGAGCTTCATTCCTCTCCCCACGGTAAGCGAAGATGATGAAAGGCGAGTAACTCAAAACTTTGTTTCCCCTAAATCAAACCAGATACTGACCGACCGTGAAGAAAAGGAGATGAATCTTGTTCTGAGCAGACTGAAGCTCAGATCAAGAACGTCTTATGAGGAGATGGGGATAAACACTCTGTTCATGGTTTTCGGATTCCTTAGATGGAAAGAATTAGATTATGGCAAAAACTTCGTGATCTCCCCTCTGTTGCTTGTTCCAGTTACGATTGACCGCGAAACGATCGCTTCTTCCTATACGGTTAGGATCATCGATGATGATATAGTGCTCAATCCAACGCTTACTGAGAAGCTGGAGGAATTCGGCCTTGATATTAATCCCGCCTTCGATCAGGACTCATCACCCGATAGATCGACTCTCAGTAATTTGTTCCTCAGTGTCAAAAAGCTAGTTGAACCGATCGAGGGCTGGACAGTCATCGAAGACGTTGCTCTGGGGATCTTTTCTTTTGCAAAGCTTGCTATGTACAAGGATCTTGAGAACTATGTGGAACTGATATACAAGAACTCTGTTTTAAGAACCATCGCAGAGGGAAAGCCTTCGGATGTTAAAGATTACGAGTCCGACCTGACTGAAGATCTGGATGAAATAGTTGATCCTGTTGATTCTTATCAGATACTGGATGCCGACTCCAGTCAACAAGAGGCTATCATTGCAGTTAAGAAGGGTCAGGACCTCGTGATACAAGGCCCTCCCGGAACCGGAAAGAGCCAGACGATAGCAAATATCATTGCAGAGTGTCTTAGTCAGGGAAAGAGAGTGTTGTTTGTCAGCGAGAAGATGGCGGCTCTTGAGGTTGTCAAAAGGCGTTTGGATGATTGTGGATTGGGAGATTTCTGTCTGGAGCTTCACAGTAAAAAGACCGGAAAGAGAGTGGTACTGGATGAACTGGATCGAGTACTTAATGAAGCGAACAATCATGCGGTAGATACAAAGAATCTTGAGCATGAGCTATCTAGATTGAAGGAAATAAGAAATAGGCTCAATAACTATGTTAAAAGGCTGCACGAGAAACGGGCCGGTCTTGAGATCTCGGCATTTGATCTTCACGGAAAGCTCGCCGCACTACATGATGTTCCTCAAGTGAGTTTCGATTTTAGAAATGCACAGGAGATAACACGAGAGCAACTAGATGAGATTATCGGCGATCTTGGTAACCTTGAGCGTCGCGCTGAAATGTACAGAAACTACAAAAACGACGTTCTCGACAAAGTCAAAGCACTTGCACCGGATGCCTTTTTCGCTATGCGTCTGCGCGAGTCTCTTGAAAGGATGAAAGAGATAATCGCGAAACTGCGGAGAATTTGCGAAGAAGTGTCCCTGGAATCGAGGTCGGCTTTGAATGAAAAGTTCTTGGATGTATATTCAAAGCTATCGAAGATTCTCAAAATCTTTGAGAATGACAGCTCAAAGGAAACCAGAGTCTTGAAACTTGCGGAGGATCTCCTTTCGGATATTACAGTAATCATCGAAGACGTTCCATCGAAACGCAGAGAGTCATTTATGAAGCTAAAAGAGTCGATTGAAAACACTTTGGCCTCGCATAAGGATGTCACCCGTCAGTTCGATAAAGTTAGCTCGCTCTTGGGAATAAATAATGCCTTGAAGTCTGTGAAGTCATTCGAGGAGACGGTGTCATTGCTCAGCAAATATCGACCGGCTATTCTTCAGTTGAATCACAAAGAGCTTCAGAGAAAGTTCTCGGGTTCATACAATAACTTCTTCGGTAGGTTGTTTGGGGGTTACAAGAAGAATGTCCGTATTCTTTCTTCGCTTAAATACGACGGAGTTTTCAGTAGCGAGACAATCGTTGAAGATATGCAAAAGGCGGAAAGAGTTCTCTCCCAGTGTGGAACGATTACAAAGGCCTGTGACGATAAGGAGTTGCAAACTGTTCTCGACAGCTCGAAAGGCGGCATCGAGAGTTTCTACGAGTGCTACCATAATTTCGAAAAGGCTCTTAGAAATGGCGAATCAGATCTTAAGGAACTCCTTGATTATTTTTCAGACTTTGCTGTTCTACCATACGGATCCAGTGCCCCGCAATATCTCTCAGGAGCGGGTGACTGGATAGAGCGTGTAATCTCAACACTGAAAACGCTGTGCGTAGAGCTGGAAAATCTCTTCGATATGGTAAACACAGAGCCATTCTCAGACGGTAAGTCTCTCTTCGACTTCTCAGGGTTTGAGGAATTCATAAATAGACTCCATGATTCCCTTCCCAGACTAGATGATTGGCTGTCAATGAAAAAGAGCATGATCGCTCTTAGAAGCTCCGGGCTGGAAGACTTTCTTGAAAGAGCAGAGACAAATGAAGTAGAGCCCGGAATGCTCGTAAAGGTCTTCCTCAAGAGCTTTTATAGCAAGCTCTTGTCAGCGTTCTATAACAACGATGAAATACTGAACTCATTCTCCGCAAGCGATCATAATCTTCTTGTTGAAAAGTTCCGGGTTCTCGATTCGAAGCAACAGCTGTACGCCAGAAAGAGACTCGCTTCTTTGCTCGCTCAGAGGGTTCCCGTTGCCAATCTTGTGAACTCTGGAAGTGCCGAGACTTCAATTCTTAAGAGAGAGATCGCAAAAAAGAGACGAAACAAATCGATAAGGAGACTGTTCTCAGAAATACCAAATCTACTTCAAGTTTTGAAACCATGCATGATGATGAGCCCTCTTTCGGTTAGTGTTTTCATCGATCCAGAGAAGTTCAAATTCGACGTTGCCATTTTCGATGAGGCTTCCCAGGTATTTCCTGAAGACGCGGTGGGGTCAATCATGAGAGCTAAACAAGTGGTAGTCGTGGGAGACAACCGACAGCTGCCTCCCACAAGTTTCTTTAAAATCTCTGAACCTGATGAAGCCGAACTGGCAGATGAAGAGTTTGATCTCGAGAGCCTTGAGAGTATTCTAGATGAATGCAGCACGGCGGGACTTCCTGAGAAGAAGCTTCTCTGGCATTATAGGAGCCGCCATGAATCACTGATAGCCTTCTCAAACTATCACTTCTACTCGAATCGACTGAGTACCTTCCCCGGCAGCAATTTCGACGGACTCGATTCTGGAATTTCCTTTGAATACGTTTCAGACGGAGTTTATGATAGGGCCAAGAGCAGAAAGAATCTACAAGAAGCCCGCAGAGTGGCAGAGATGGTTATGAACCATGCGGAAAGAAAGCCGGGTGTATCTCTGGGAGTTGTCGCCTTTAGCGAGGCCCAGCAGACGGCAATACTTGATCGAATTGAAGAACTACGTTCACAGAATCAGTCTCTAGAAGGTTTCTTCAAAGAAGATAGGCAGGAACCGTTCTTCGTGAAGAATCTCGAAAATGTTCAAGGTGATGAAAGAGATGAAATGATCTTCAGCGTTGGATATGGTAGAGATGCTTCGGGAAAGCTGACCATGAACTTTGGCCCCCTAAACAAAAGCGGAGGAGAGAGAAGATTGAATGTTGCTATAACCAGGGCAAGACAAAAGGTGACCGTTGTAAGCTCAATTAAGGGAAGTGACATTCCTGCTGAAATCCAAACTCCAGGAGTCAGAGCGCTAAGAGAGTATTTGAACTACGCTGAGCGGGGAGGAAGCAGGGAATTCCTTCTGAAGGAGGCAGAGTACACGGCTGGTGAGTTCGAGTCGCCATTTGAACAAGAGGTATATGAAGAGCTTACTGCCAGTGGTTTCAATGTACACAAGCAGGTGGGATGCTCCGGTTATAGAATAGATCTCGCCATTGTCGATAAAGAACACCCGGGAAAGTACATCGCCGGAATCGAATGCGATGGCGCCATGTACCACTCGGCAAGGACAGCCAGAGACAGAGATAGACTTCGTCAACAAGTACTCGAAAGACTCGGCTGGAAGATTATAAGAATATGGTCAAGGGACTGGGTCTTCGACAGAAAATCGGAAATTGAAAGGGTTATTGCAGAAATAGAAGCCGTGAGCTCTTCTTCTGGGAAGGTTGAATATCCTCACAGTCAGGAAGAGTCAGCGATCGAAAACCGTTTGCCGTCGATAAAAAGAGAAGAGATGACTCTTCCCGAATACGAAAAATTTTCGATGTTCGACTTAAACAGATTGATTTCATCGCAAAAGACTGTCTACATGCATGTCCTTATGAAAGCGATTATTGAAAAAGAAGCTCCCGTTCACCTTGATGAAGTTGTATCGAGGATTGCCTCGTTTTATGAGACGAATCCTCAGCGACTTCAGATGATGACTTGGGATATGTACACCAAGTCTGGAAATATCTCGCGTAAGAGTCTCAGGGAATACGTTATAACACAATTTCCTAGGGATTCGTACGTTCTTCAGGGAGATTTCTTGATCAAGCGCAACGAAAAGATACTTCCAAGGAAATCGGCCAGCAAAGACGATATAAGAAAGCCTGAGCACATCTCTCCGGTCGAGATTCAGGAAGCGATTAAACTGTGTTTGAAGAACGCGTTCACAATGTCCAAAGAGGACTTGAAAAGAGATGTAGCCGGACTGTTCGGTTTCAAAAGAATGGGGGCTATCATATCGAATGTTATAGGCAAAGAAATCGATTTTCTGATTCGCAACCATGAAATCAAAGTTCAAGGAGAGAAGATCAGTATAGGAAGATAAAAACAGGTTCTTCCTCAGCATATATTGGAGAACGGAGAAAAGGGCGTAAGACAGGAGAGAAGCGAAATAAATCGTAGAGGGTGGATGAGGAATTTGGCAGAGGTGTAATAGTGTTAATGCTATAATGGAAATATCATAACAATAAATGTTACACGACTTTACCTGAGAACGGTGATTAAAGGAGGGAGTGGCACTTGAAAAAACTCTTCACAATAGCCTTGATAGAAGTATTGCTCTTGGGGCTACTGTTTCCTTCATTTACCAAGACGGCAAAAGCGGCTACACCTATGCAAGCTAAACTCAATGTGTCACCGCAAGAAGTATTGTTCGGCGACCCTGTGAATATTGTAGTGACAGGGCTTACGGCTGGACAGATTGCAACACTCATCGTTTCCGGTAAGGACCAGTTTGGTAATACTTGGTCGTCTGAAGCATCTTTCCAGGCGGATAAAAACGGAACCATCGATCCTTCGCGGGATGCTCCGATAGAAGGCTCCTACCGTGGTGTGGACCCAGCCGGATTATTCTGGTCCATGGTCTGTAAGCCTGCAAGCAATATGGTCTCTCCATTCGCTACACCGCCTACTTTTACAATAGCTTTATTTATAGATGGAGAGGAGAAAGACCAACAGGTCGTTACCCGAATTGTCAATCACAATCTCGATCGACTGGAAGTTTCCGATGAGATTGTCGGAGTCTTCCTGATGCCCCACGAGATTAGCAAGCCTACACCGGCGCTTATCGTTCTGGGGGGTTCCGAGGGTGGCGTAAAAGAAGCCTGGGCGGCTATTATTGCTTCCAAAACCCGACTTCCTACTCTGGCGCTGGGCTATTTTGGGGCTGAAGGTTTGCCACCAACGCTGGAAAATATCCCTTTGGAGACTATCGAAAAAGCCTTGAACTGGTTGGCCAGGCAACCGAACGTGGTCTCCGACAGCTTTGGGATTATCGGAGCTTCCCGGGGAGGCGAGCTGGCTATCCTGGCAGCGTCCCTTTTTCCCCAGATTAAAGCGGTGGTTGGATATACCCCCAGCGGTGTTATCTGGCAGGGAATAGGCTCCAGCGAGAGCCCTGCCTGGACGTATCAAGGCAAGCCTTTTCCTTACCTGAAGTTCATGGAGGATGAAGATTCTCTGCGACGGTTCAAGGAAGCTCAAGATAACGGCACACCCTATCTTGGTTCATCTTCTTTCCTGTACAGCTTAAAAATGCAGTCCGACTCTCTGGAAGCGGCTACCATTCAGGTGGAAAAATCAAAAGCCGCCTTTCTGCTCATAGGCAATCCCGGTGACGGAGTTTGGCCATCTGACATATTATCCAAAGTCACAATCGATAGACTTCAGGCTAATAACCATTCCCGTTATTATGAGCTCCTGAGCTACGACAACGGTGGACATATGCTGATTACGTACCCTTACTATCCGACTACTATGCGCCAGTTTTATCTGCCTACCATAAGTGTCTGGGAAGGACTGGGAGGAACAGCGGAAGATGCGGCCAGGGCGGCTCGAGATTCCTGGGAAAAGGTCATTGATTTTCTGCATCGTGAATTGCTGACCGATAGTGACTAGCTCAACTTATGCACTTTGACTTAACCTGGAGAAGGAAATAGAACAGGATCATTGAAAAAGGCATGAAATCATCGTATATTCGTGGTGATCAGACCATACGAAAGGATGATTTCATGCCCACAACGAATATATCACAGATTATCTCGGATGTCATCGGTTCAGTTCGCTTCTTCCG